>Ga0123352_10017778_pt1 | contig 11327 bp, 5 predicted proteins | sample TergutLab28metaG_FD_89700 | JGI IMG/M metagenome (GOLD analysis project Ga0123352, IMG submission 89700) | Labiotermes labralis P1 segment gut microbial communities from Petit-Saut dam, French Guiana - Lab288 P1 | ecosystem: Host-associated > Arthropoda: Insects > Digestive system > Gut ... | reverse complement strand
TGACTAGTATGACGTCACGGACAGAGTACAGTACGCAGACACAAAAGACATCCACACTTTTCTCTAGCCAATATCTCCGTAACCATTGAACTTTGGATATAGGTGTTTTGGGTTATATCGGTACAGTTTGACCTAAGGAACACTCTCCCGAAGTTAGGTCCTTTCCTCCTGGGACACCCTGTATGTAATTAACAACAGCAATAAACAAATTACAAGCCATACCACATTATTATATGTAACTAAATACAACAGTAATCTCACAGGTGCAATTTACATGATTCCACAAGTATATGGACACATCAGTACTTTTTTAATTTAATCAATTTAGCTGTAACTATCCAATGAAAGAAATGTAATGAATGTTATGTTTAAACTAATAATTTAGGGTTTGAAAATTGTAACTTAGATTAGAAATTTATGTACATGAACTTGTTTGTTACATTACATACAGGAAGCGACAGTCACTCCCTTTTTAAATTCGGCAATACTTTAGCAGTTTATTGTACTTAGAGACATTTCTACACCTAAGAGTGACATGACAGTTTGCTAAACTTAATGGAATGCCTGACCAAACACTTTGCCACTATATAACCCAGTACGCACCGGTAATTGACCTCATATGCAACGTATACGCGTACTCACATTTGTCGTCAGCAATCACGTATTGTCAGTTATTGAAGAAGATTATAGATGAAACAGTGTTATAACTTGCCTGTAAAATTTGCAATGTTCTTCTGTCTTCTGTTATTACAAGGTAAGCCATGCTGGTTGTATTGAAATTCCAATTTAATTGAGTTGCGTAAATTTGGACTTAATCCAGACTTAAACATTCTAAATTCTAAGGTTTGCGTACTTTGGTTTATATATAGAGGCAAGTTAACTATTTGGTAACTATGAAATTATTTGTGATTTTAAACTATTAACTCCCACTGTAAATACTTGAATACAGTAAATTAGAATATATAGTAATAGCTATATGATTTTACTATCTTGTCTTTGAGTTTTTGTTATTAGATAAGTGATCTAATTGGTGGCAGCACATAACTACCAAGTGAAAGAGTTTAAGAACCCTTATCTGTAGTATTTGTCTAGACGAAATTTGGTGGAAGTCAAGTCACAGTATGACAGACTCTACAGAAACACATTAAAAAAAAAACCCATAATTAACCATTGCTGAAATTCCATGGTTTTCAATGACTCTCTGGTATAAATCTCCCACTGTCGCACTCATGAATAAAAATGTCCTATGGCTGCTTTTAAGTCAAATGATGTGCTGATTTGGGTCTTTAATAACAAAAAGAATGTGTCTATGGTGAAACTGTCTCTGTCCACAATTAAGCATCATGACCTCAGAACATGTGGAGACAGACGGCATAGCTGCACACATTCTTAACGTAGGCACTAGAATGAGGTAAGTGATCAGCTTCTTGTCCTAGCCACGTGAAGTATTTAGTTACAGTGTATATTCAAGGCAGGTTGGCAGCAGGAATTGTGGTTTGCTTCATGAAGACTATACAACAGTGACGGCAGATGAAGGAATAGCAATATCTGGTTGATATGAGTGTTATGTAACATATGTTTGTGTACACAATATTTAGTAGACCCTACCTGATTCATTCAAGTAAAGAAGATACAAGGAAATCACATTAAAACTAGTTACCTTTGAATTATTTCATATCACCCATCAAAGTTAATGCTGCCTCACTTTTGATTGTCTCAGGAAACATGCTAAGAGTATGCAAACATGTTATACCCTGCACATTTAAGTTACCATAACTCTTTATCTCCTGCAGAATTTCATGTAGGGCTGGGTTCTGCATCCCCTGCCCATCCCTTGCAACCCATTACATGTGTTTGTATTTATTGAACCACACGCACAATGCTACTTTTTTACCCTTAACCTCCACATCAATTACCTGTCTATCGGACACACCAAGTATACAACAAAGTTAACATAACTTGGAAAACACCAACATGTGAAATAACAACAAAGGTAATAATGCAATATTAAATCTAAACCAATGTAATCTCATCCAATCAAAAACAACTGTAACTTCCATGAATGATATGCAACAATAAATTCAGTTTTAAAATCACCTGAATGATGATTTGTATTTTTTAGTTTGAAACTTTTCTTCAAGCTCTTGGGAACAAAATCTGCTAAATTATTGTAGAAGATTGTAGGCACAGGTTGTCCACTGCGGATGAAAGCAGTCTTGTACTTGGGATTTATGAACCATTTTGGTTCAAAATGATCAGCACATAACAAAAACTTGCTTAACTGTTCAACTGGCTTGTCCAGTAAATCTTCTCTGTCACTGTTTACGGCCCACTGATAGCAGCTAAAAAATATAAAAGACAGCACATTAAAATAAAAGTGACAAAAATTGTTCATTAGACTGGACTATATAAAAATCATCTATAGTGTTTTCTTCCTGAATGTCATAGTGTTGACACACTTATTACAAAAGTGTATGCGTTATAATTAGAAAATATGGAAAGGCTTGAAGGACACTTTCAAGAAGGTGGCAGACAAAACCATCCAGAGGAAAGAAAAGAAAAAACAGACCCATTTGGATGTCCCAGGACACGTTGAGGGTCATGGAGAAGAGGCGCAAAATGAAAATGGAAAGAAACTGGGTCAAAGTAAGAAAGCTAAATGGAGAAATACAAAAAAGAATCAGAAGAGACAAGGAAAACTATCTAAGGAATAAATGCAGGGCACTGGAAGAGCACAATGAAAAAGGAATAACAAGAGAATTACATCAACAGATAAGAGAAATAACTGGAAAACCAAAAATAACTAAAAGCTCACTAAAAGGTAGAGAAGGGACAGACTACATAGAAAAGGACAAAATAATTAGAAGATTGGAGGAATACACAGAAGACCTCTACAAAAAGGACCCAAACACTTCTATAGATTTCCAGGAAAAAGCATATATGCAGGAACCATTACTGATGAAAGTGAGGAAAGCTCTGCCAGAAATAACTGGAAATAAAGCAACTGGTGTAGATGAACTGCCAATAGAACTAATAAAAGCAGCAGGCGAAGTGGCGATAACAGCTTTAACAACACTGTCAACAGATTTGGAAAAGCAATTTGTGGCCCCAAGAGTAGAGAAGACTTCTATTTTTACCTCTACCAAAAAAAGGAGACCTTAGACTGTGTTCCAATTACAGAACCATTGCATTTATCCCTCATGGAAACAAAATCCTACTGACAGTAATTCAAGGCAGGCTAGCAACATACAATGAAAGGGAATTATCAGAAGAACAAGATGGATTTAGAAAAGGCAGAGGTACAAGAGACCAGACTGCAAATATAAGATGGAACCTAGAAAGAGCGATGGAATGTGGCAAAACAATATTTACGTGTTTCATAGATTACAGCAAAGCTTTTGACTGCGTAGATCATAGTCGACTGTGGAAGACATTAAGAAGCATGGGAGTGCCGGAACACCTTATAGTCCTCATAAAGGGCCTATAAATGAAACAAGAAGCCACAGTATGAATGGAATATGGTAACACAGAGTGGTTCGAAGTGAGAAAGGTGTTAACAAGGGTGCATCCTGTCCCCTTATTTACTCAACCTGTACAGTGAATATATATGGAAAAGGGTAGAATTTGAAGACAACATAGGAATAAAAGTGGGAGGAAGAACAATAAACAATTTACGATATGCGGACCACACTACAATATTAGCTGAAGACAAAGAAGACATGAGAAAACTACTAGAGAAACTAAAGGAAGAGAGTGAGAAAGCCGGACTGATGCTGAACCTAAAGAAGACCAAGATAATGACAACAGGAATTCTAAATGAATTCATATTAGATGGAACAGAAATGGAGATAATAAACTGCTATGCTTTTTCAGGCTCTATAATCAACAGAGATGGCTACGACTACAAAGAAATCAATAGAAGGCTCTCAATTGGAAGAATGGCAATGACAAAACTGGAAAAAATTATGAAGGATCGGGATGTTAAGAAAGCTACCAAAATTAAAACAGCAGAAACCATAATATTCCCAACAGTAACATACGGAAGTGAGAGCTGGACAGTGAGAAAAAAGGAAAGGAAAAAAAATGATGTCGTTGAGCTATGGACGTTGAGAAGAATTTTACGAGTTCCTTGGATAGAGAGGTGAACGCACCTTTCAGTACTGGACAAAGTTAAACCCAAAAGCAACAATCCTCCGACTAAGGCTACGTTATTTTTGTCACGTCATGAGAGCAAAAGGGTCACTGGAACGAGACATTAAGCTTGGACAAGTTGCAGGATACAGTAGACTGGGAAAACCATGAATGCGATGGCTGGACAATATCAAGGAAGCTACCGGACTAGAATTCGAAGTTTTAAAAGAAACAGTACAGGAGAGTAAAAAAAATGGCGCATGCTGGTGGAAGAAAAGACTCGGAATAGGGAACGCACAAATGTGAAATGATCTTAGGGGAAGGCAATGCCAAAGCACTCCTGAACAGTAATTTCTGCCTAGAAAGTCCTCTGCAGCATCACCAGGAGTCGCAGTAGACTCGAAGGACTACTTCTACTACTACTGCTATAATTAGAAGTTTACTCTGTTTCATGAGAACTTACAGCTCTTCGTCTTTCGGAAAATTGAAAAATTTAAGGTTAGGACGACATCCTTGGGTATTGAAGCAGGTTTTCGCTGCACACCTCCTACTGCTCATGTCTGCTCACTCATCGATCAAAATAACATAAATAATGATATGAATCATCTGTTTCTACATATACATTAACATTATCTATTTCTCGCCTGTACCACACAGCCCAAACCGAAACTCAATTGATACTACACTGCACAAACAACAATCATAATCACAAGCACGGATTACAGCCTCCACGCACAATTGGAGGTGTGTGTGTTTGTGTGTGTGTGTGTGAGAGAGAGAGAGATTGTGTACATGCGCGCGCTCGTGTGTGTACTGTCCACAGAGCATTCGTTTGGTGCTGTGGAAGGAATACCAACCACATACACGTAAATGTCGCTCAACCCGTTTGCGTAAACAACTCAGCTAGACAATTTTCATGTCCTTTTTGATGTTCAGGAAGGGTTTGATGATACCTAGTGTAATGAAACACTTTCATGTGTAAACGGACGCGGCTTGTGTGAAGAGACATAGATTATTCTCTGCCCAGAACGACTATATTACATGGACGACCAACTGTACCTTTTATTGCAGCCTGTGTGCTATTAGTTGGAAAAGCACGACATGATAAAAACTCCTTCCGTGTACTCGTTAAGTTGCACATGGACGAAAAAGGGTAAGTTTAAACACGTGTACGGTAAAACGGGTAAATATTTACTTTCCAGTTTCCTTCCCTATAAAATCTAGTCAGTTCATTGTTTTTAAACATTGGTACTGAAAGGATCTTCTCTCAGGTTAAAAAAAGGTGAACCCAAAGTATTTAGCAACTGCTACTTCAACCAATGGAATTTTATGAGATGTATGGCATGCGAGTAATGCACGATCTCTCATGGAATAAACACGTAGTATTAAAAATTTTGGTCTCCGCTATACCGAACCCGGGATACATCCAATACCGCAAGATGTTTGGAAATAGATTTTACGTTTTTACATTTCATGTTTTAATACTTGAGTAATTTTTAGTAACTCTTTTGCGCCGGAATTAAATCTTTGACGTCGGAATTAAATCCCCCCCCAATCAACTTTAATGGCCGTTCGGCCATTTAAAGGGCTCACTGCACGACATATACACTATATACATATACACACGCTGCTTATCATACAAGTCAAATGAGCCGAACGACATATATATGTCGTTCGGCGCATTTGACTTGTATGATAAGCAGCGTGTTGCTCCTTGGTGATTGCTACATTAGCAGACCGAAAGATTTAGGATGGCAAAAATTAAACGGTCTGCATTAGTTGGAAATGAACCTAGTGCATCTAACATGATGTTGCTGAATGCCAACATGCCCTGTATTTTGAGTAGTCAAAGCCTCTGTGAAGGTTCAATGAACCCCCTAGCACAGATCATCCAGTCTCCTGCCACCACATCCGTCGGCGATGTCGGTACTTGTAGCCGGCATGGCTCAGTGGCTATGTCCTATTCCACATTGATGGCAGAGAAAGGATCTTGATTCACCCGCGAGTCGCGTGAAAATTGGTTGACGCGCAAGCGTAAGTAATCATTTCGCACAGGTTTATTCGGTGAAGGCGGTAAAGTGCCGATTGGAAGGTTTATTGTTAACATGCGGAATTTTTAAGTCGATTCCGGTATATTTTAATAAAAGGTAAGATGTTTTCGTTATAGAAAACGCGTGAAGAATGTGTTGAATAATAATGTTTTGGTTACTGATGAAATGTGACGTGTTTGGAAGAGGACGTGAGTGAAGGTAACTAAAGAGAACTTTTGCTCAACATTTATTATGTCGTTGACTATGGTGTATGGTTACTATTTTGTTTTTTAATATCACCATTAGAATACAGAGGGTGTTACAACAGCGACACAAATTGTGATTATTGCACCCTATCGTCTTGTCGTAAATATGTAATTATCGTGTAGTCTTCGGTGTTCGAGATCCCATCCGAGATAATGGGTAAATTTTTGCCGTAAGCGTATTCGTAATGTAATGTCGCTGAGGTAGTTTAGTAAGCAAGCAATATCTAGTGTGACAGCTGCTTGAAGAGCTGTCGTGAACTTTCAAATGCAAGAAGCGAATGGCGTAAACGTCATATTTTACAGCAACTTTTATTCTTTCGGTTCTTGTTAAGTATTGGATATTGTGAACATCGTGCATTATTTTAAAATTGGAACTTAAAATTCAGGAGTAAAACTTTGTAATATTCTTCACTGATGTTTGTCATACGCACCATGTTAGTCGATCGAATTCGATTTGAAAGATTCAAATTAACTGATCAGATCCGTGAGATTTAACTGCAGGAGATGCCTGTTTTTGCTTCATTATATTCTAGTTGCTTATCGTTAATAATGTATCTAATTGGCTTAGACGATACTAAAAAGTGCCTGTGTCAAGCCATAGCACCTTGTTGAAGGGAAGAATAATGGCACTACGTTTTATGGCGAACGAATTTGGGGGGAGGGGTGTGATGCAGTCCAAGTGCGTTCAATATCTTCTCGCAGCAGCTGTAAGTTTGGCTGCGTCTGCCCAATCGTGGTTGTGAAAAGTGAGGAGGAAGTAATTGGACGAATATCAAGTTAGGAATTTCGTGCACTCGTGAAGAGAAATCTGGCAATAAAAGAGTGAAACATTCGTGTAACGTGTACGCAATATCGTGATCTTCCTGTTGTAAGTCGGATGATTGTGAAGGTCATGGATAGCCGAAGACTTTTCTTGAGCGTCTTGTTAGGCACGCTACCGCCATTTTGTCTTTGTTGGAAATAAGTGTGTATTGGATGAACGTTATATACTTTTGTTCTTTGTTATTAATTTTGGAGATGAGGTATTGTGAAGGGCCAGAATGGCACATGGATACAGAGTAAATGAACATTTTTACTGTTAGTGCAGTTCGGGGTGTGCTTTTTAAACATGGTGTCGCAGTCTGCTACAACCGGGCATAAGTGAATGGAACGTCTAAAGATTGTAAGTCCCCACCTATCCGGCATATCAGTAATTATTTCTGTAGTTGAGAAGGCCGTAGCGGCTGAGGCATATTTCGGTAGTGCAGATCATTGTAATTTGTAATGTACATGTAGGTGATGTTTTGTGCGATGTTATTGCACTAATGTTCATGATGGAAAAAGTCCCTTGGTATTACTACATTTCATTTGTATAGAATAGAGTTTATCTTTCTTATAGTTTTCATAGGGTTATGTCAGGGCTGTATAATACGTAATACAATACTTGTGTGAAGGACAAATGTAGATAGACATTGTTTAGATTGTTCCAACAAAAAATATTTTTAGTCAAAGCATTAGCTTTTTACATGTCACTAGAAGGTCCTTATTTTATTTGATTACAATCATTCATCACTTTCAACTGTTGCCGTACCACTCGTGGTGTGTTAATGTAGGTTGTGTTAGTACAGCAAATTACGCGAAATGAAATGGTAGCCAATAGTAGGAAGGGAAAATAATTAACCTATATTATAATTGAGAATGTTTACCTCAAGAACAGTGAATAGATGAGCTGTTGTACCAAACTCGGGTATTGTCAGCATTGGCAAATACATGGGAGCACTTGTAAACGGCAGTGTTATTCCCCACTTAATTTGTTCCTTTATCTTGTTGATGTGGCACCTTGGGCCTCTGCCATTTCTGTTTTGGTGTTTGTTTTATTTTTAATGTGCCTTTACTGTATACACAATGTTCAAAATTCTACAACCTGATGAAACTGGAATAATTTGCAGTGGGTTCTAGGTTTCAGGAGCAGTTACCATGCAGGTGTATGATGGCCTAGTGGGGCAAAACTGTATATTGTTACTAGAAACATTGAAACCCATACACAGGAGTAAAATAGCTGTGACATGACCATTGTAAGGAACCTTGGTATCATACACACAAATGCGAAGCTTAAACGTGGTTTTTTCATGCAGAAACCCACATATATTATTTTTTATACACAGAGCTCAACTTTTGGGCTTTGTATGCACACATTGAAAGCTTAATCTTAGTTAGGAACACATTCTTAATGTCTTGGTTTATATATAAAAACAGGGAAGCTTGACCTCAATTAATACTCAGCTCCAAATTCTGACATTAGTTTATGGTATACTATGGTAAGAAGACAAGTTGATCGGTGTTTATAAATATATAGACACAGAAAAAGTTTATTGTGTATGGGAAGGTTAATGGAAAAGAGAAATGAAAATAAGTATAAACAAATGATTGGGCAGTAGGAGCAGCAGCATTTACAAGGAATGTGAAGGATGTGGGTGTGGATGAATTGGAAGGCGAGTAGTGTTAAAATGAAAGTGATATTTTATAAACAACTGAGTGTCTTTAAAAAAACAGCTTGTAAATTTCATTACCACATACTCCAGGAAGTCAGGTCCAGATTTCTTGGTACAGATTACTGCTGGAGGCAGAAAATTAAACACTGCACTGTTCACATAGATACATATTATTCTGTCCATCACGTTGTTGTGTTGGAATAATTTGTATGTATGTGAATTATGATTAGACACAATGGTATGAATTCAATTAAATTGAAACACTACACTTTTGTGCGAGTGACATGCTCATAGAATGAATTAATTCCCTTAGTTGGTTTGAACAGGGTTTTCAAAGCTATGGCCCATGGATTCATTGTGTCACATGCTTTAATATGGTGTTGGAAGATGATTGTGTCATAGATGGCATTTATTTTTGCATTTTTTTAATGATGCAGCAGCATGATTAAGAAGGAAGATTCCATTGTTGTGACTAGGTTCACATCTTTGTTGATGTGAGTGTATTTTACATTTGTGGTAGGTCAGTTTCTCTCAAGTGGTTATGCATTTAGATTGAACTACTGGATGTGGTGTAGTGAAAAACCTCAAAGAGCCTCATTGTTATGTGCTGTTTATATCTGAGTAGTTATACCTCTCTTTGAGAAGACAGTTGACATAAATTTGCACCAAGATGTGTACACCAGTTTATTGTGCCATTGGACAGTGGCAATCCTTTTCCTTGTTGCAGCAAGACTTGGTTTGTGTCACTTTGAAACACCCTGTAGTTTCTCACGGAGGGCTGTTTCATGCAAATGAAAGAATTTTGACTTGTTCTTGTGTGTAAGCTTAGCATGCTAAAGCATGGGCTAAATTACATGTTATTGTAATACAACTTACAGTATCTGAATAGCATTAACAACTAGAGATTTGTGGGACTGAAAGTTTGTGCATTAATAAAGTAGAATATATGTATATTAAATCTATGTATGTGTGACAAGTTCTTGGAAACCCCTCTCCCCATGCAAGCTATATTTCATTACTGTGGCTGCTAATAGTTCCTGCAGCCATTGAAGTAGCCTCCTTGCACAGCAGGACATTTTACTGGTGTTTTCACTGTACAAAATGTGGCTGTAATGCCTTGGTATGCTCTTCAGGGTGGTTGTCACATGTTGATGAATGTCATTGTCTAAAAATCCTTGGCTCTTTGATGTGGTCTTAAGATCTGGGAGTAGCCACGGCCAAATTTGGTGATGTGAATGATTCTATTTTGTTTCTGCGGTTTTGGCCAGAAAGCTCCTGTACAGCAAGCATGTCATGAGACGGAATTATTGGCTTGAAAAAATTGGTGGGTTTGCATGTCACTGGTTGTTGCAGAGTACCTGAACTTTGGCCTGATGCTTGGGTGTTGCTTCATTAACAGTACCCTTCACAATGTGCTTTGTGTCTAGAGTATTTGGCCAGAAAATCAATAATGATATTGGGCCATCATATTTACCAGATTTGGCCCAATGTGAATTTTGGCTATTCTACATCTGGGGAATAATTTGAAGGGCCATAGATTTTTGACATTTCTGACATCAAGAGGAGCAAGGAAAGAAATGTTTTGAACAGTGCAAATGGGAACTGAATGTATTGCTATGCAAGAAAACTACGTTTAAGGTAACAGGAACTATTAGTATGTAAGTAAATTATGTTAAGGGAGGGCGTTTCTGGAACTTGTCACACTGAAATGTTGTGTAACCTGTGTTAAAATGAAATAGTTTTTACATTGGAATTAGTATGGCTGTAGAAGTAGTCATGGGTGTTCGATGAGTAGAGAATGATGCAGCAGTGGCATGCTGGAGTATTTTGTGCAGACAAACTGGTGGGGGAGATACCAGGGGAACTGATCTGGCCAATATGTGTACCAGAATCTTTAGCTTGGAAGTTCTTTGGGCCTGGAATGCGAAACGTTTGAAGGGAAATACTGGTAGTTAGCTTTGAGTTGAATCATGTTTATTAGCAAGTGGATCGAAGTTAATTGTGATGAACCATGCTGTATCCTGTCTCCAAGAGACAAAGCAAAGTGATAATGCTGCCTGGGTGAATTATTGATATGTTCATGTTTCTTTATCTGCTTACAAGTGTCATAGGAATGTTACAGCTGTGTTGGTGATGTTAGATCTGAAGTTGGTCTTTTCCAGGCGGTCAACCTTAGGAGTAGTTCTGCCTTATTACTGCAGTGGGCTGCCTGGCCCATGGTAGTACTGCTGAAGATTTATGATTGTGAAGTTTGTACTGAAGTTGTTCTGTCGTCACCTCATGCCTAGGCCTGGTTCTGAGTTTGACCCCCCCCCCCCCCCCACAAACAAAAAACCCAACACAAAAAAAATTAAAAACGCAGGGTTGAGCGAAAAAAAAGTCAAGATTAAAAAAAACAAACAAAATAAAATAAAAACAAAAAAAAATAT
>Ga0123352_10017777_pt1 | contig 11328 bp, 7 predicted proteins | sample TergutLab28metaG_FD_89700 | JGI IMG/M metagenome (GOLD analysis project Ga0123352, IMG submission 89700) | Labiotermes labralis P1 segment gut microbial communities from Petit-Saut dam, French Guiana - Lab288 P1 | ecosystem: Host-associated > Arthropoda: Insects > Digestive system > Gut ... | reverse complement strand
TGTGGTGTGTGTGTGTGTGTGGTGTGTGTGTGTGTGTGTGTGGAACATATAGAGTGCATTACAAAAAGTGATCAGTGTTAAACATCAAAGTTTCTACACATTCCACGCACACAGAATGCCTTACATAAAAATAAAAAGCGATCAGTGCTAAACTAAAAAATTCCGCGTGACTATACAAAAAAATTGTGTATGTCTACATTCTGCACAAAGGACGATACTATACACAGAACAGGACATCGATAGGATACGCAGCATACACACTCAAAATTTACAGATCGCAGCCCAGTTTCATCTGGCGATCCTCTACGGAAAAATGAAAGTACGCTTCTACTCAGTACATTTATTATAATACTCCATATACACCACGGAAAAGAGCCGCACGATGAAACAACTTTCCGCTAACGGAGTGAAGTGGAACATTAAATACAGCACAACAAAATTTTTATATTTCATATTCTAATGAATACGAGATCTCCATTTTAAAGGCATTGCCAATTGTATATCAAACAACGCATTTTAATTTGCAGCCTGAAGATGGCTTTATAAAGAAGCCGAAACAATTCGCTGATATAATTATCTTTTAATTATATTTTATATAATAAAAGTTGTGTTGGACTGAAAACTTATACACATTTTATTAATTAGTGATCTAGAAAACTCATGAATGAGGAAGCCACAGACCGCGTTGAGCCGCAGCGCCAAAAGAGAGACAAAAAATATATATGTATGTATGTATGTATGTATATCCATGTGGGCCGGGTAGCTCAGTCGGTATAGCGACTGACCACTGGCTGGACGGTCGGGGATCGAATCCCAGTGGGGACGAGATTTTCCGCCTGTCTAGACCGGCCCTGGGGCCCACCCAGCCTCCTGTATAATGGGTACCGGATCTTTCTCGGGGCTAAAGTGCGGCCGGAGCGTGCTGCTGACCACTCACCCCCCCCTTCTAGTGCCGCAGTCATGGAAGAGTAGAGCTATACCTCTACCCACCCTCTGGGCCACACCGGGCCTGTAACGGGATCACTTTACCTTTACCTTTTAACTATCTCATACTATCTCACCTATTGCTCGTCCCTTTCCAAAATGGACCTACATTTTAATGCTCAGGTCACCTGACAATGGCGCTTCTAATTGTTTCCCTATATAGCATTAACTGATTGGTTTTTCCAATGAACACAGTGCTCTCTGTGATCTGCAAAGAAAATCTGTGTTTTGGCTGGGGTTGTGTGTTATCCGTATGCCTGCATTCGGATAGCACACCACCCCAGCCAAACCACAACATAACACCAACACACATAGAACCAGAACAATACAACCCATGAAATAACTCAACAAATAAGTCGCAAGCTCCTGAGGATGGATGTATTAACATCCGAAACATGTTGAGAATTAAATAATGAAATAAAAAAGCAAGTGACATCAAGTTGGTCTCTCTCTTTATTCAACTAGCTTTAAAAGTAATTATTCTTAATGTGATATTGAGGTGAGGAAAGAATAATGAATATGAAAAGATCGTGTAAAAATTAAAAATGGAAGATAAAAGAGAGGGAAAGAGCATAGGCATGTTTAAAATATCGTAATAACTAAATAATCACGATTGCAATTTATTAATAGATCATCGAGAACAATGAAGAAATTAAGGATGATGCCGTGAGATGCCACGAGAATACTACGTAATGTGATTGCTATATATAGGCCTACACCTACGTAATGCAGATTCATTTCAGGCTTCAAAAGGATAAACAACAAAATTTATTTTCCACTGCAGTGTAATAACCATACAAAATGGTTGTACGATTAAACTAAATAAACGTGAAGACTAATGGTGGGAGTAAAGTAGCAGTAAATGCATTTTTAATTGTAATAAATTGGTGTACAAATTACGAAGTCAGCAGGGGTAGTTTAGTATACCGACTAGATTATGGGTTGGAAGTCCTGGGCTCGAATCCCAGTAGGGAAAACAGATGCATTCAACTAGTGCCTAAGAGAAGAATGAGTCGTACTGTACCTGTAATGCAATTGTATGCTTTCCAACTTACTGCTGCATATTTCATTTAAAGCACGTCTCCCGCTATACTGTAATAACAAACGAAATGGTGAATGTGTGCAAAATACTGGAATGTGCATAACAATGGAAGGACTTGTGGTTTGTTTTAAGTTATCACAAGAGTATGTTTAGTGTGACTTAGGAAAAACAAAAGTTCTGCCTGATTAGCCGAGAATTGAACCAGGGAGGTCTAAACACCTTCTGTTTCCACATTTCTTGAGAGGAATCGAATTTACTTCCGAGGCACGTCTCAAAGTAGCGACACAGAAGCACTGTCACGTCTTTAGAACCAGGAACGAGGCAAACTGTTAACCCAGTGACACATTTTGAATAAACGGAACAGAGCAGCGCTCTGCGAATTGCATTCTCTACTAATTACGTAAATGTAATATCTTCACGCTTATGAGAATTTATAGGTAAATGACAAGTGTAGTTCTGGTAAAATGAAACTTGGTAGGTATTTAAGGAATGCAAATAACGTGAGGTAGATTTTTATGACTTAGCGACTAATATTTGTGCCAAAAAGTTTTACTTATCACTTTTATTAGATTGACTGTGCCTGCTCCTAATGTTCTATCGGGCAATGTATTTGGCACTGGTATTTGTAACTATCTAGTGCCATAAAACAGGTGCTAGCCTCATACCTTTGTCTCAAATTTTGCTTATTTCTTGCCCCACTTCCTCGACCCACAAGTATCGGTTTACCAGAAATAGACAAATATTTTCACGAACTGAAGTAACACATAAAAAGTGAGAGTTGTTTAGAGCGTCAGACGCTACCAGACAACGTGAACCATCAACCAACCATCACGCGCGGCCTCAAAGCTGATGCCGCAATTTAAAAAATTAATTACACTAAATATTACAATACGTAATAAAATAGAGTGGAAAAAAGCCACCCTCGTGTTAGACATAGCGCTATTCACAGGACGAAAACATCCATGCATTCTCAGGCTCAACATTGTATGGAGTTAAAAGGTGAGCTTCGGGTTCCAATCATGTCCTCCACACCATCCCGAAAAGGAGATAGAAGACCAGCTTACTGACTCCGAGCACACGGAAGATTGCATATATCTTTGGCCTGAGCGCGATTCAAACTCGCAGTAGCATGTAATCGGCTTCTTCTAAATTCAAAGCACGTAATATTCCTTAGAGCCCAGTCTGCTTTACCGCATACGTTCAATAACAAATAGTCGTTCGTCAATTAGCTCAGATTGAGTAATAATAGGTTCTGCGCTCTTTTGGTACTTTACGCGGCGAAGAATGGTAGTTCCGTACCGACGTTTCGGGACAACGTGTCCTTCTCATCTTCAAGGGTCAAGCAGTCCAACAAGAACGCTCGGAGCACTTAGGTACACTTTCCTCCTTCCTGCTTACTTCACGCTGCATCAACCATATTGGCTGGCCCCATGCTGAGAACCAATCAACGCCCACACCTTTCCGTATATAAACTGCGTACCTAAGTGTTCCCGGCATTCCATCTCATCCTACCTCAGGGATCGGACGTTCGAAGCGTCCTTCCATTCGGCCACGTCATCTCGTCGAGGCATGCGGGTTTGGGTAGCTCAGGAGGGATTGATCTCCCCTGTCGTCTTCAGTCTGTATGTCAACGACATGCTCCCACTCTCGCACCACGTCGAGTTGGCCCTCTGTGCGGACGACACGGCCATCATAGCCACGTCCCGCAAGCCGACGCTGCTTGTCAGCTACCTGTAGTCATACCTCGACGACCTTCAACGGTGGTTGAGTGAATGGAGAATCGCCATTAATGTCTCTAAGAGCGCCGCGATAATCTTCGCGCGTGCCGAACGGCGCTTCATCCAGCCGCAACCAGTAACACTCTTCGGGGAACCAATCGAATGGGTCGAAACAACTCGTTATCTGGGGGTGACCCTAGATACACGACTCAACTGGTCGCCTCACATCGATCAGGTTAGGAAGAGGGGTGCTCAAAGTTTGGGTATGCTGAGTCCCCTCCTAAATAGGAAGAGTGATCTATCCGTCAGGAAGGTAGTCCTGCTATATAAGCAGCTCATCCGCCCCATGATGGACTATGCGTGCCCCGCGTTACGGTCCGCTGCCCCCAACCATGTCCGGAGGCTACAGATATTCCAAGTCGACTAAACGAATCGCGCTCGGCGCTGATCACCCGAGAGCCATTCGGTTACCCTGACTGAGGTTTTCCGTGATTTTCCTCAGTTGTAAGGCAAATGCCAGGGTATTCGATGCAAAGTCGGGGCACGGCCCACACTCCCCTCCCCCAGGCGCGGCGGCTTCACCTAAGCGCCTGACAAACGTCGCATAACACCAGTATGCGACAGAGCCAGTCTGGGCTCGGAACCCAGACAGCCAACCAACCAAAGTTTATCACTCCCATACTTAGTCCAGGCCAACCTAGGCCCTAGTCTTTGGCAAGATCAGTCAAGGCCCTCAGCCTGACTTCAAAATCGTTAGCGTAAGCATAATCTCCTGTTAGAGTTTAGGTGTCTGTTACTGAGCCCAGATATGCGGTCAAAAGCAGGAATGGCTAACAGACAGGGGGACGTCGAATTGCGCGAAGCGCAATTCGACGTCCCCATTCAACACTTTGACTTGGCTTGGCTCCCGGCATTCCCCATAGAGGCATGTTGCCTCTTGAGCAATGGTCCTCAGCCTGTCAACGTCGAAGTCTTCAACTCGATAGCGTAAACGCAATCCCAGTTACGGTTAAAGATGTCTGTTACTGAGCCCAGCGATGTGGTCAAACGCAGGAGTGCAAGTCTCCGCAGTCAGTTATTTCTTTGGTTGGTTGCTTGGTTTGGCATTTGTTTGGTTGAATGTTTGGTTGGTTGGTTGGTTCACGGCATTCTCCTTGGACTGCTTTACTCTTGAAAATTATAGGTTGTCCCAAAAGAGTGCATATATCATTGGCATTGCGACGGAAGACTGCAATCGTGCACAAGTAACAATGTTTAAATATAATATCAAATAGTAAAATAATTGTAGAGTTAGATATAAATATAGTATACAATCATACAGCACTCTTGCTATATGTTTCGGTCTTTTTCGGTCACATTCAGTGAGGTGCTGGACACAGAAAAACATAATATTGGCTAATTATGCCTTTGTCGAATACCTCACTGAAGATGGACGAAAAGGCCAGAATATATGGGAGGCTTTCTATGACAGTACAGTTTTATATCTATCTAATTTGCAGCTGTTGGAATAATCATTGTGAAAAATGTTACTTTTTTTGTGGTCAATAATTTAATGAATTTTTCTTTCCATATGAACTTGTATGTGTCTTCGTTACGACACCTGAAATCATTTCTTCTAAAGGTGTCATTTGTGGTTGCGTCCTAACTAGACCAATCAAATAAGTCTTTTAGGGGTTACAGGAATAATAATATTGAAAAGCCTCAACACAGCTGATACCAAAGCTAACTAAAGTAATTCAGCAATCTTTTCGTAACGTTAAGCATAAATGTGTTCAATAAAGTTTAAAGTTTCTATATGACACAAGCTAATGGTTTTTCATTTGCCGCTTTCTTCAACTGTATCAACCTTCGTTACGACATGCATAACAAATATAACTACGATCCTACCACAATTTGATATGTTCATAAAGCATTATGTCCTGTCGTAATATGCTAGAGAAAGGGAGTGAGTGAAAAACAGTTCAAAAAATTTGTGACATTTCTCATAATTTGTGAGTGTATTTGAAGGGGTGCCTTCTGGATCGCAAGCCACGATATAGTCACTCTCGAGTTATTACCACGAAATATTAGGATTCTACGTTAGTGATTGTGGACTTATTCACAACTGGAATAGGCAAGGAGTTTTCGTACATCCGTAAGGTGGCTTAACAATGAACGAACGCGATGTCACTACAAGACCTTCAGTTATACTGTAGTCACACTGCATCCATTGATGTAGCAGTAGCTGTGGGTCAGATATCAGTCACATACGCGGAAGAACATACAAACTTAATTATATTTTTCAGCACAGAATAATGAAAGGTGGCCACTAATCTTCTTCTTTTATCTGAAAATAAAATCTTCTATTCAAAATATAAAATAGGCACTTCAACCAAAACTATTTCACTTCTCGAGCAAATCCGCTACATGATTTGGTTAAAATATATAGTCATTATCGGCCTGATTACGAAAACAAAAAGAAGTAATTGACAGATGTAAAGGTTTGAGATCACGAATCCAAAAATGTACTTATATAATATACACAACAAAAAGACATATGCAGCTTCAGCAATATATATATAATATTATATAAGTATATATATATATATATATAACATATATAAAATATATATAAAAAGGCAGACAATGTGCGTATAAACCTAACATACAGACGGGTTCGTGAAACCACTTTTGCAGTGGAAGAGCAATACACATTACATATTCCGTGTGTGTGTGTTTGAAACCTAAGTATTCCAGCACGCAAAGCGCATGCGCCGTGTTATATTGTCGTCTGTGGCCTGTCTGTCTCTACCACACATATTTCCACATTATCTCATAAATGGCACGATTTAAAAAAAAATTATTTAACATAGAATGTGTCTGCTGATTTTCTTTACAAATTCGTCTGAAACATTTCGAATTCTAAGGACAATTCAACGAGCTCTTATCATAAATGTACACAAGTCTTCATGTAAAGCACCTGATATTTCTGTCATATTTTAATGAAACTTGTATTTTCTCTACAGTTTTTCGAAAAATACTTAGGATAAAATTGCAAGAAAATCCGTCTGGTGGGAGCCGAGTTGTTCCATGCTGACGGACGGACAACAGACAGGCATGACGAAGCTAAGAGTCGCTTTTCACAATTTTGCGAACGAGCATAAAACTTTTGTTTGTATAAGTTTGAAAAAGACTAAAAACAAATATTAGTGCATAGGCCAGATAGAGCATTCACTGCATAGGCCTGAACAAGCTCTGAGGTTTCCAGAAGGTTGAGGGTCCCAGAATTTCTACATTGTCCGCACTTGAAGGTGGTTAGGTTGTCAGCCCTAGGCACTAGCCTCCTTTACCCACAAGGGGATATTCCTCGTACTCACTTCTGTGAGGGGCTGAGACGCGGAAGGATTATATCAAAGAAACATTCCAATGACACCATGGGGAATTGAACCCGCGTCCTTCCGGTTTGTAGCACAGTGCTTATTAACATATAGTGACTATAAAATACATTTAGGAGATACAGTCAGATTGGAGACGTAGGCATTATTTGGAGATACAGCTTATGTATATTATTTCCGTCGCTCAGCAGTGTCTTACTGGAAGGTAAAGAGAAATATGCTTAAAGATACTGAATTTTTATTGTGTTGTTCTTATTTACGTAGTTAGAAACATGTATTTCATTGATGTTTATGCATATTTAGAAAAAGATCTCTTCTTATTGCTATTTCGAGTACGCTGATGTATATACTTTTACTTTACATGAGATTCATTTCACATAAAAACTTTCAGAAGCTCTTGGGCAGGTCTGTTCCTTGTGGTGGCTGCAAAGCCTGATGCTGCATGTATCTTTATGTTATATATGTTACATAATACAATGTGTTCAGGTTCGAGATATCAAAGTCACTCATGCATGAATTTTTCCTTTTGGTTTTCTTAATAAGCTCGACGATGGCTATATTTCTAAGCCGAAACATGCAGCTGATTTCCTAGAGAAGTGAATAGTCGTGTTTGTACTGAATATTTCGTATTTTTAATGGTACTGTGCGGTAGCACAGTGGTTAGGGTGCTGTGCTACAAATCGGAAGGTCGCTGGTTCGATTCCAGATGGTATCATTGGAATTTTTCATTGACATAATCCTTCCGATCGCACTATTGCTCTGAGGTCGACTCAGCCTCTAACAGAAATGAGTACCAGGAATATTTCCTGGGGGTAAAAAGCGGCCGGTGTGTAAGGCTGACAACCTTACCAACATTCTGGGCCATTGTCACGTAATCTGGGAGCCCTAACTTCCTGGAACCCTCTGGGCAACTCGGCCCTGTAATGGGACTGATTTACCTTTTTAATGGTACTGCAAACACAATGGGCTTCAGATGAAGAACATTCTGTTAGTTGAGCCATACAAGAGAGCTCGTTTCAAGGTCCGAGGGTAAAAAAGTTCTTGAAGCCCCTATTCCGAATAGTTTGCGTGTTCTGAAGTGACATGAGCATTCTACTCCAAATTAAGTCTCGCATGTAGAGGTTATTATATCCTGATATTGCTCATACGCTCAAGTGTTCTAACCGTACACACTAAACAACCAAAGAAAGGTGGCCACTTCTTTATTACAACTCTCCTGCCACCTGCTAGACTGACTGAATCAGGGCGCAAAGATGGACAATAATATATTTACGAAACACTCGGACAAGGGGGAGAGATAAATGTTTTAAGACTATTTCGAAGAATGTTTTATTTTTTCTTTTGGGTGATTCCCCAGTGTCTGAACTTTATGGTTCGAGTAAGTCTATAAAAATAATCAATTGAATGCGTAGATAAGATGGTAGAAAACAGGATGGATTTTAGGAATATCGGCTGTGGTAAAGGGAGGTGGATGTTAACTTGCTAAGCACCATGTCACATTTCGTACTTTGATGTTTGAGTGAGCTGAAATGTCGTCTGTTGTTACCTGTTACGAGCGGCTGGAGAAAAAACATACCAAGCAAATAAATCCTGCTATGAATTAAACATTATTAGGGAGATGCAATCAAGTCGGACGAGATGTACAAGATATACAGAGGGATGCGAAATGGGTTCAAAATCGTGTTAGGAAAATCTGAATAACGCAGATCACTTTTGTAATCTGGATGTAGATGGGAAAATAATATTTAAATCTACCTTGGGCAAGAGTTTGTAAGCTTTTGGACTTCATTCTTCTGGTTCTGAAGAGGAACAAACAGCGGTATCTCATTAACACAGCAATAAATCTCCGAATGATTCTTTTATTTTGACAAAATACTATTTTCTGATTGGGGGACCGCGGTAGCACAGTGGTTAAGGTGCTGTGCTACAAGTCGGAAGGTCCCTGGTTCGATCCCAGCTGGTGTCATTGGAATTTTTCATTGACATAAAATCCGTCCGATCGCACTATGGCTCTGGGGTCGACTCAGCCTCTAACAGAAATGAGTACCAGGAGTATTTCCTGGAGGTAAAGGCGGCCGGTGCGTGAGACTGACAACCTTATCACCATCCTGTGACGTCATGAAATCTGGGAACCTTAACTTCCTGGAACCTTCTGGGCCACTCCAGGCCTGTAACGGGACTGCTTTAACTTACTAGCTTCTGAGTGATTCTGTTCGATGGATTTGATTAGTTGCTTGGATGAGTAAATAGTGCAGAAGTGAAATATGTTAAACTGAAGTTTAGTATGAGATTCTGTAACCAAAATGGCGGCAGTTTGGGCTCTACGGAAAGGAGGAACTTGCTTAATTTTACAATAAATATTGTTTTAGGAGGAATAGGCAGTGTTGGACACAGAGATCCACTATTGGATATTTCACGCCTAATGTCCTGTGGGCAAGGCGCAAATGGGACAAGCTTTTCTTCGAATAATTTAATTCCTTTTCAATTATTATTCCATCCATTCTCCATACTCATCCACCACAACCTTCACATTTATGAACTGTTACAACAAGCCCCTCAAAGCCCTTGTGCCAAGGGACTTAGTATAACCCTATTTAAAAATGTAATTACTTTCACTACGGACGGTAGAAAAAACCGAATCTGCATTACTACTGTTTGAATGACAGACCCAGTATGTATAGTAGCAATGTCAAAGCAACTAACGCTTCTTTCATTTGTACTGAGCCGTACTGCAAAAAGGACAAGTAGAAAGAAACAGAATGTAAAGGACTACAGGCCGTTGTCTTTGTAGGTTTGCATGAGAGTACGGCTATACCCTTTGATTTCAACTAACATTATGTAGTAACATTAGCACGAAACATACCGAAGGTGGGGACTTTTATCGACAAGCCTCTTTGTACGTAGCAATCTATAGATACTGAAGTTTTACTCTACTTCCCAGCAAAGTTAATGAATGGACAGGATATTTTCTGTTACATAGACCTCCATTAATGTTACTCACTGAATATGATTCTGCTGAAGACAAAATCTTTGTACAGAAAAATCATAGCTACTGAAGCTTTCATTCTAACCCAAGCACAGTTAATGAAAGGAGCGAATAGGAACAGATAGGGTATGATATGATAGGATAGGGTAGGACATTTTCTGTTTCACAGGCGTCCGTCACAACTGCCCATTGAGTATGACAGGCTATATTGCATACCGGAATAAGAGAGGACTGTGGTTCGGAGCCCTTGAGGTGAACTTCCAGTAAAAAGCAAGTAACCTTTTAGTCTCTTCGGCAAAGCAATTATGAGAGTCGACTGTCATGTCTGTCAGTCCGTCTGTTGGCATGAAACACGGTGACTCCAAACGAATGACTTTTTTTTTAAGAAAATGTATATTTCATATTTTCACTAAAATTTGTCGACTTATTCCAATTTGGTCTAAATGGGAGAAAAAATTACGGAAACCCTATGTCTTACCTATAGGCCTACTGAAATGTTTGGTCATTATACGTCAAAAGTTTCCCTGTGAGGTACGACTTGAGACCGAAGGAGAACTTCAGGATTTCAACATGAAAATACAGCATGTTCGATATCTCGCCGAGGTGTCTCTTAGAATCGAATGTAAGAAAAAAATCGGTTGCAAAATAAAGAGAAAACTTACAGTTTGTGTATTGCACAACATGGAAAGGCACAGTTTTAAAGGTCGCATTTTCAATGTTTTCATTAAAAACAGTCAAAATTTAAAACTAGGGAAAACAACCGATCGAAGGTGCCAAAAATGTTAAGCACTGTGAACATTTCTTAATTCGCCATTAAATAAATTTTGCTTAGTATCTGACCGGCGGAAGATTTGAGGTGAAAGTGCTGAACGAAATATTTAGAAAATTCCATGTGTGTTAGACCGTGCAGCATTGTGATAACTGAAGAATATGCACCAAATAGATGCCACTTATTATTTTATTGTACTTCTTATAGACTTAACATGTTTCGGACACTACTATTCCCATCATCAGGAGCTGACGACTATAATGTTGATTACAACACTGGTCACTTTCAACGTACAGCAAACCAAGAACGAAACGACCAATGTAGTAATCAACATTATAGTCGTGAGCTCCTGATGATGGGCATAGTAGTGCCCGAAACATGTTGAGCCTATAAGAAGTACAATAAAATAATAAGTGGCATCTAGTTGGTTTTTATTCTTCAGAAATATTTAGCAC
>Ga0123352_10017776_pt1 | contig 11328 bp, 7 predicted proteins | sample TergutLab28metaG_FD_89700 | JGI IMG/M metagenome (GOLD analysis project Ga0123352, IMG submission 89700) | Labiotermes labralis P1 segment gut microbial communities from Petit-Saut dam, French Guiana - Lab288 P1 | ecosystem: Host-associated > Arthropoda: Insects > Digestive system > Gut ... | reverse complement strand
GAACGACCTAACGAAGTACTTTTATGCACCAGCGTTATGCCTTATTGGGAAACACAAAACAGCAACAACTTTAACAGTCTGATATACATATAACGAGCTTCACACTTCTTCAGTCCAAAGCTTTAACTTTTACCAATTCCTCCTTTATCCAACGTGCAACTGCAGCATGTCAGTTCATGCAAACAGCAAAGCAACAGACACTGGAAGGCAATGTATTAAAAAACAGTGCTTCTGTTATGTTCAAAGGCAGGTTGCTACAGTGACAGTAACAGGTTGCTACAGTGACAGTAACAGGTTGCTACAGTGACAGTAACATGTTGCTAGTGACAGTAAAAGGCTGCTACAGTGACAGCAACAGGTTGCTACAGTGACAGTAACAGGCTGCTACAGAGACAGTAACAGGTTGCTACAGTGACAGTAACAGGTTGCTACAGTGAAAATAACAATCCTTACAAACCAAAAATAAATGTCTTTATGCCTTTGCAACTGTACAAGTTATACAGCATCATACAAAGTAATGTTTCAAATGACAATTGATAGGGATGAAGAAGGAAGGGATCAGGGCACATTCATTTACACACACAAAAAAAGGTCAGGGTTTCTTAACTAAACATTTATAAACACTTGCTTATGCTGTAACATATTTGAAAATGCTTTCTACTGCACAGAATTATGTACAACATGGCTAACAGACTGTATGTGGAATACAATTTGAGATTTTACTTCTGTTTCTGCTTTTGAAAAAACCTTCCTCTCCCTCCACCAAACCCCCCACTACTCATACTTTCCTACTGGCGATCAGTTTCAATTACAATGACAACACAATTACAGCAACTCAGTACCTGATATATAAGACAGTACAGTACTGTGTCAAACAGTAAGGAAACATACATTATTTGTAATATGACAGTGTTATGTGGTGAAGAGGAAACAAACACATTTGAAGTTCCCAATGAATGAAGTGAAAGAAAGTCCAAACACATCAGTACGTACCATGACAATGTGTCTACAGTCTGATAAATGTAACATTTAGTTGTCCCTGTGCACATCATGACAGCATATGGTAGAGAGGAGGTACAAGTCCACACATTACTAACCCTGTGCTCTTGCACACTGTGCCGTCAGAAAATATCCTGGCCACTATTTGCAATGTTAACCTTCCTTTTTTTTCCACAAGATTTCATTTGCTATCAAAACAGGTTACTCTTTCCCTCATTACATATCTTTAAATCCCTACTTTCATGGGTTGCTGGTTTTTAGCATAACTTACCCACACAGCTTGGCATTATATGTATATGAATGTGTGTGGTCAGCCTCACACCCCACCTCCATTACCCTTGGGGAAAGTGCCGAGTGCCAACTGAACAGGAGGCTGGATGGACCAGAGATTTGGCCTGGAAGCCCTGAAGAAATGAAAAATCACTTGACCCTGCCAGGAACCTAACCTAAATTACTCATTCATCTATCCAGGCCACAGACTACCAACCACAACAACTACACTATCACAGCTATATTTTAGAGTCAGTCTTATCCTGAATATATGTTTTACAGTTGTAACAGACTGTCTGTACAGCAGCCACTTCTCATTTAGCAAGAAATGAACCAAGAAGTAATATGAAAATGGATTACAGTAATATGGAGACAATGACCATGCTGATTTTTTAACTTGAACTCTACAGTTCTGTGTGTTATTTAGTTACAAGCTCTGTGCCCGTCACATGACAGGCTGCCATTGTATTCAGGCACTATTTCACTCGCGCTGTGTGCTCCATGTACAGCTGATGTTAAGCATGACTTCAGGCTACTGCCACAAACTAGATGAGACCTGCACTGTTGTGGGTTATTGTACAGTGAGTAGTGGTAATTTGTGACCAATGTAACCTTCCCTGAACTTGTGGGTACAAACCTGCGGAATATACAACAGAGTATGCAAGGCTGACAGGTGCATTACGATGCTTAGACAACTCACGCCACACACAATGTGGCAATTAAATATACATTAAACACAAATTCATACAAATTAATACAATCTTGTGATTGGTTTACTGCACTTTTGGCATCTGCAGTAAAAAGTGTGAAATGCAAACTACATCACATTAACAGACATCACCAAAAGACGCCTGCTGTCCTCCCTGCCCAACGCACTGGCCACAGGGCTGAAACTGCAAAAGCTGAAGGTGAAATGCCAAAGCCACATTTTTGCACATGGCAGGTCTAATTGTGACTGACTGCTGGTGCATGATTTTGCTTTAATGCAACTTCAAAATTTACACCACATTTGAATCAACACAATAACTTTCAGTTTAATGCAGTTCCACATAGATGATTCATGTGCAAGCTTATCTTCTGTAGGAGGCTAGCAGAAAGTGACATCACTGTTGCAACTTCAGTCAGTGCACGGACTGATTACAGTGGTGATATAATCATGCAGCTCATTTCGTTTCCTCTTCAACAGCACTGGCTTTTCTTAACCACAAGGGGGAGAAATATAAATCTACATCACCTAATGCAATGCAAGTGAGAAACTGATGAAAGACAGTTGGTACTGAAGAAAAATTAGACACCATAAGCTGACTCAAAAAAGGGGATCAAAATGCTACATAGATAGGTTATCCAGAAAGTAAGTTCCGATGGGCTATTAAGAAAAAACAACAATCTATTACAAACCATGCATAATGCCATTTGATGTACATAATGTACACTACTTTTCAACACATTTTCCAGCATTCCTGAGGCACTTGTTATAGCGCTGCACCAGTTTTTGGATCCCTTCATTGCAGAATGCCGCCGCCTGCTATGCAAAGCATGTGGTAACAGCTTCTTTGACCTCACTGTCATCGTGGAACCACCGGCCAGCAAGGAAGTGTTTTAAGATGCAGTAACAAATAAAAATCACTTGGCGCTAAGTCTGGGCTGTAGGGGGGATGATCGAATTGTTCGCAGCGAAATGTCGTGATGAGATTTTGCATTGCAGTGTGTGGGTTGGTGTTGTCATGAACCAACACAACCCGGCTAAACATACCATGTCGCTTATTCTGGATCATGCGGTGCAATTTTTGAAGTGTGTTGCAACAGACACCTGCGTTGATCGTGGAACCTTGAGGCAAGAATTCCGAAAGCAGAACGCCTTTTCTGTCCCAAAACATTGTGCACATGACCTTCTGAGTTGAAGTGGTTTGCTTGAATTTCGTCTTTGTTGGCGATGAAGTGTGCCTCCACTCCATGAACTGCTGCTTCGATTTAGGGGCTTCGTGCAACACCCATGTCTCATTCCCTGTGACTAGGTGGCTCAAGAAATTTTTGCCTTCCTCACTGCATTGTGTCAGAAATTCCAATGTCCTGGTTTGCTGTTTCAATTTGTTTTCTTCCGTAAGCATCTTCATCACCCAGTTTGCACACAATTACCGAAACTTAACTTTATCAGACACAATTTGGTGAAGAAGTGACCATGAAATTTGAGGAAAATGCAGGGAAAGTGCTGTCAACGGTGAACCGTCTGTTTTTCTAATCTTCTCTTCAAATGCATGCACCAAATCTTCATTCACCATAGACAATCGGCCCCTCCACAGATCATCATGCACATTTTTGTGTCCTTCATTAAACAGTCGCACCCATCTCCGAACCACTGAACTATTCATGCATGTTCTCCATACAAGTCACAAAGTCGACAAACTTCATCTGGTTTCATGTTCTTCGCATTCCAGAAACGGATTACAGACAGCATTTCACTTGCAGTGGAATTCTGTATGTTCTTAAACATTATAAATATTAAACATGATGTGTAAACATTGTTCGAATGTCTGTGAATTGTGTCTGTGCATTCCCACATAATCAACAAATGCGGCACACACGCACACCATCATGACCGCAGTGCTGCAGTGGCAATATTAGCAAATGCAACTTATTTTCTGGATAACCCTCGTATATGGTAACGTTATGCTTGCTCATAGCAGCATACTGACAGTTTGTGATAATGCTGGCTGAATTAAAGAAAGGGCTTGGTATGTAAAGTGTTTGTGTAGAAAGGCTGGCAAAGTTTGTCAGAATGGACCATACAAAAAATGTATGTTGTGGGTCTCTTACATATTTATTGCTTCAAAAATAAATAAATAAATAAATACACTGTACAGAAATTTATGTATACTGTATACAAATGTATGTATGTATGTATGTATGTATATATATATATACCCTATAGTACCCTCATGTCCACTAGTGGTATAGTCATACAATATATAGGATGAAGCTGTCAATCCCATAATCCCTACAAAAATTCATTGTTTAAAATGGGAACTTTGTATTAAGTTTGTGTGATGTTCTCCAGGAATGTAACCCTGCTGTAAAACAAGACCTGCCTATATTACATCTCCTACTTCTCCTCCTACAAATAACACACACGCGTGCACACACACCCGCAAACAACCACACACACACGCGCACAATTACACATATATCAGGAATACACAGACATAGAACAATGAATGACTCGACATTTTATCAGATTATATTGTTCACTGACTGCCTGAAAACACTAATCAGTTATCTGCACCCTCAAAACTATGCCTGTGTTGATGAATATTCAATTGTTCTGTTAACTGAATGCTTTATTACATACTTCACAGGTATAATGGCGCTCACCAATGTGTATGGGTTTATGCCTTATCAGATTACTCTTGTCATTGTATGTCTTATTACACACATCACAAACATAAGGGTGCTCAAGACTGTGTTTGCGTTTATGCCATATCAGATTACTCTTGTCACCGTATGGCTTACTACACACACCACAAACAATAGGGCACTCACCAATGTGTTTGCGATTATGCCTTATCAGACTACTCTTGTAACTGTACGCCTTACTACACACATCACAAATATTATGGTGCTCACTACTTTGTTTGTGTTTATGCCAAATCAGATGACTCTTGTCACTGTATGCCTTATTACACACATCACAAATATAAGGGTGCTTACCACTATGCAATCGATGATTTATCAGATTGCTCTGTTGACTGAATGCCTTATTACATACTTCACAAATATATGGGCGCTCACCACTAGGTATGCGTTTATGGTTTATCAGATGACTCTCGTCACTGAATGCCTTATTACACACATCAAAAAGATAAGGGCACTCACCACTATGTACGCGGTGATGTGTTATCAGACTGCTCTTTGTACTGAATGCCTTAGTACATAATTCACAGCTATACAGGCGCTCACTAATATGTATGCGTTGATGTGTTATCAAGACTGCTCTTTGTACTGAATGCCTTATTACATACTTCACAGTTATACAGGCGCTCTCCACTATGTATGCGTTGATGTGTTAGCAAGACTGCTCTTTGTACTGAATGCCTTACTACATACTTCACAGCTATACAGGCGCTCTCCACTATGTATGCGTTGATGTGTTGTTACATGATCCTTCTGACTGAATGCCCTATTACACACTTCACATCAATATGGACACTCACCACTATGTACGCGTTGATGTGTTATCAGACTGCTGTTTGTACTGAATGCCTTATTACATACTTCACAGGTATACAGGCACTCAGTGTTATGTATGCGTTTATGCTTTATCAGATTACTATTGTCACTGTATGCCTTATTACACACATCACAAACATAAGGGCGCTCACCATTATGTATGCGTTTATGCCTACTCAGACTACTCTTTGCACTGTACGCCTTATTACACACATCACAAACATAAGGGCGCTCTCCACTATGTATGCGTTGATGAGTTATCAGATTGCTCTTTGTACTGAATGCCTTACCACACACATCACAAACATAAGGGCGTTCACCACTATGTATGCGTTTATGGATTATCAGACGACTATTGTCACTGTATGCCTTATTACACACATCACAAATATAAGGGCGCTTACCACTATGCAATCGTTGATGTTTTATCAGATTACTCTGTTGAGTGAATGCCTTATTACATACTTCACAAATATATGGGCGCTCACCACTGTGTATGCGTTTATGGTTTATCAGATGACTCTTGTCACTGTATGTCTTATTACACACATCACAAATATAAGGGCGCTCACCACTATGTATGCGTTGATGTGTTATCAGACTGCACTTTGTCCTGAATGCCTTATTACATACTTCACAGCTATACAGGCGCTCTCCAGTATGTATGCGTTGATGTGTTACCAGATTGCTCTTTGTACTGAACGCCTTATTACATACGTCACAGATATACAGGCGCTCTCCACTATGTATGTGTTGATGTGTTATCAGACAGCTCCATTGCTTGAATGCCTTATTACACACATCACAAACATAAGGGCGCTCTCCACTATGTATGCGTTGATGTGTTATCAGATTGCTCTTTGTACTGAATGCCTTACTACACACACCACAAACATAGGGGCGCTCACCACTATGTATGCGTTTATGGTTTATGAGATGACTGTTGTCACTGTATGCCCTATTACACACATCACAAATATAAGGGCGCTTACCACTATGATATCGTTGATGTCTTATCAGAGTGCCCTGTCGACTGAATGCCTTATTACATACTTTACAGCGATACAGACGCTCACCACTATGCATGCGTGTATGGTTTATCAGATTACTCTTGTGAGTGTATGCCCTATTACACACATCACAAACATAAGGTCGCTCACCACTATGTATGCGTTGATGTGTTATCAGACTGCTCTTTGTACTGAATGCCTTATTACATACTTCACAGCTATACAGGCGCTCTCCACTATGTATGCGTTGATGTGTTTTCATATTGCTCTTTGTACTGAATGCCTTATTACAAACTTCACATAAAAATGGACGCTCACCCCTCCTTATGTCACACGAATATCTGCATTCATCACTGCGTCCATGAAGTTGTTCATTCAGAGTACCCTGGTAAAGAAAGTTAAATATTTGGATATATTTTAATAGAAACAACAATTATTTTTATAGCAATGTAGACATTCATGAAAAATCCAATGCATTTTAAGAACTGTTATTTACAAAAATATAACAAATGACCAATAATTTTCTGTTTTATCTCTTCTTCAAATAAAACAACAGCTTTTTCATTTTTGTCACACTTACTTTAGAGTGCTATATGAAATGCATTCTGCAACATTCCATGAACAATTAAGCAATAGTAAAGGTTTCAAATATTTTGAGCACAGCAAATAACACACTCTATAACAGACTGCATGTTTTTTAAATAGTCTGTATTTTTTTTTACCTATTTTGTAACAAGGCCTACAGGATAACCAAAATTGCGTGCGATTGATGGGTTTACAGGCAGGTGTTGGTCAGTGTGGGGCAATCTTAACGATGCCCCACAGCTGTCATAAGCTGCACCACAGCACAAAGGATTGACTGTGCTCAGCTTATATAAAAGTGAGAATGTTTTCCACATACTGTACAAATCATGGAGCAGAATATCTTTTAAAATGAGGTGCTGTATAAAAAGAGTTGCTTTTATGAGAAGTCTAAAATCATCCTTCATTTGTATAGGAATATTTCTGTGCTTGTATGCAATCTTAATATAAGGCAATCCGTATCCAGCTCAGTCATAAACAGAATGAGTTCTCAGGCCCTTACCTAACATGAAATGCAGATATATGTTGGTACTGTAACTTTAATTACTCTACACACCTTAGTAATTTATTGGCCAAAAAGGGCCAGCAGGGGTGTCAGAGATTGCACTATATGCAGAACTGGAGTTGCGATTAACACTAAATTAAATCATATTTCTATAGAACGTGATATGAAATATCATTCTCTCAAAACTATTATTTAAAACAAACCCTGTCTCCCTTCAATTTAATGACCTCATTTAAAAATTCAAAAGGCACTGAGATTGCTTCCTTCGACACAGACACAAAATAACTTGAAATGGATATTGTTCTAAAGAAACATACTATCTTCATCTTGAGAGTGCTTCCTGAAGATGCAAACAGTATATTCCTCTGAAACACTGCTACCCAGACCACATGTTATCCTAAATTATACCACATTATGTTTAATCACCACTGTGAAAAACTGAAGCAAAAAACCTACTGGATGGTTCATGCAGGAAAAATTAATTGCAAGTACCACATTATATTCTGAACAAACACTGCATGATGTAATTTTGCCGCACTTTGCACCACATCTGAGTTACGGTTTCAAGTGCCTCGTCAAACGAAAAAGTAAAAGGATATAACACAAAAAAAGCTGCAAGACATTCCGAAATGCAAAAGTTATGAGTTCTACAGATAGAGATGGATTTACTGTCAACACAAATACCCAAGGTACATGCAATTCCCAAAACAAAATGATACAAATATGACAACTACAATTTGTTATTCACAGCACACATGAATTTCATAAATTCAATGGTGCACAAAATGTATTTTGAATTTTATGATCAACCAAAATAATTTTATATTAAAAAGTCACACACACTCACGCCAACACCACACAAATGCACACACCCACACAAAAACACCCCCATGCACAAACACACACCCACACAACCCCAAGCACACAAACACCACACACACACATACACACCACATGACACACACAACACACAACACGAACTCACACACCCACACCATACACAAACACACAAACTCACACACAATGACACACACACAAAACCACACATCCCACTACATAAACTCACACACCACAACAAACAACACACAACACACACACACACACCACACAACACACACACACACCACAACACACACAAGCACACACACATACACCATACAAACCCACTCACACACCACACCACACACACCACACTCCCACACCATGACACACACACACCACACTCCCTCTCAAACACCATGACACACACACATACACGACACACACCCACCCATCCACACATGACACATACACATACCACACAACACACACCCCTCACACACACACACACCACACACAAACACAACACACACTCACACACCATACAAATACACACAACACACACCACACACACACTCACACACCACACACAGCCCCCCAAACACACACATCCCACACACTCACACACCACACATACACACACCCCACTCACACAACACACTTACACACACAACACACACACACACACACACCACACCACACCCACACACACACACCACACGCACACACACATCTGAAAAAATATTTACACTGTTAAAAGTTCTACAAATGTACAAACTATAAACATTTAAAACATAACCTAATTTTGAGAAGCCGTGAAAGTTTTGTTAACACATCACAGCAATATGGATGCTCCCCAGTGTGTACACTGTTAAGTACCTTCAGTCTGTATGTTTTACTGTTTTCTTTATCAAATTGCATTAACCTTTTGAAACCGAAGGCCTTCTAAAGATGTTACGCAGTGAGTCCTTTAAATTGCTGAACAACTTATAGAGATGTCACAAACACTGTGTCGAAGTTTGCAAGAAATTTGTTCACTCTTATTTGGTAAACTGCTGTGGCTTACTATGCTGCAGGACCCTTGAAGGTCAGGCTTTCATTCAGGAGCCAGAATGTACCCTTCCACCTCCTAAACCCCCTCCACAAACACCGATATATATATGTAGACACATAATAACGGCACATTTTTCCCAGTTGACTAATGAGGTGTTGACACTGCACGCTTTGTTTATAGCTTGCAATGGAGTTCATTGTGGGTTGAAATATCAACACTGGCCTATGAAAAAAACTGTAGCTGTTGACCAGAAATGTTGTCAGTGGCACATGGCACCCATATAGTTCAGACAAAACAAATGTTAAAAAATCAAAGATATCCACAAAAATCAACGTTTACAGCTACAGGAGGGCCGACACATGCCTCTTGTAGTGCTGGGGAAATCTGTAGGGGTTGTGGGGTAGAAACATGCAACACACAACCGTCAATCTAATGACAACATCTTGGGAACCCTCGAATAGCTGGAATTTTATACAGTTGTTACATCATAGATTTGATCCATTTTGCCGTCACTGTATAAGATGTTCATATCACGTTGGCTTTACGGTTCTTCAACTATGCACTCTCTAACACAGCAGTCTAACCAAGGCAGACTGCTGTAAGTCAGGAACAATGGCCGGAATAAATAAAATTTCAGGAGGATGCAATCTGTGAAATTCTGGTTGCTGACAATTCAGAATCAGATGCTGAGGCTAGCAATGTTGAAGACTATTTTGAGGATGAAGAAGAAGAGGAACAACAACAGAAGCAGCAGCTGCAGGCCTCAGGAAAGTCAAACCACAGGCTGTAACAAGTGGCTGATTACCAACCTGGGGACCGCCTCAAGAAAGGAACACAAATATTCATCCTTTTTTCAGTCCAGCAATAGGTGGACCATGAAACTCTTTTTCCACCTTCTGGATCTAACAGTTCTCAACAGTTGGATACTGTTATCTTTATGTGGGGCTAAATATAGCGACAGAGATTTCAGGCTCTTTCTGGTGAGGAATTAGATTGATGAAGCTGGAAAGAACCAAGATTGCACCAACCCCAGACTGGATGTAAGACCAAGTGTGGGCCCAGAAAATGTTTTGCTACTCAAGGGCCATAACAAACACAGGCCAGGGAAATCATCGACCGAAATGCGCTACTGTCTGTTGTCACGGCCAAAAAATGGCACGATGTATAAATGCACCAGATGTGATGTGGGCCTGTTTGAGGTGCACTGTTCAGGGGAATATCACACCAAAGTACATTTGTAAGACACCCTCTTTGTGAATACTGTGTGCTGTGATAAAACAGGGATCCAAGGTGCCACAGCCCTTCTGCAGCAACCACAATAATGTGAGTAAAGAACTGTTTACAGCACATTTTATATAATGCATGCAATTCACAGGCCTAAGTATATTATAAAAACAGCTGAATACTTTTTCCCACATTAACCAATTCGTAAGCAGAGTGCAAAATTTTATTTCATTAAATTTGAAGGAAATGTCGATGAGATTTTTTTTCCCCCTAACAGTAAGCAATATAATTTAAAATCCCAAGTAAAAAATCTCGGTAGGCCGTGTTGGGTGGAGGGATTTATGTGTGGCATTAAAGGGTTAAGCACTACAAATGTATTTGATTATGGTGTGTGAACAAAACATGAATCAAATTCCCCATTTCCTATCACAAGACACGAGTACAGAATGATGTGTAATATAGATATTTTACAGCTTTCCTCTGAAGATCTAAACCAATCTATGCCTCCCCTGAAAATCAGCTACCAACAGTACGCTCAGTAACAGTCAGCTCCTCTAACAGACATCCAGTATGTGCAAGCTGTCTGCTACCAAGACATGTTCTACTGGGACATCTTGACCCTTGAAGGTGGGACCGATTGG
>Ga0123352_10017773_pt1 | contig 11328 bp, 9 predicted proteins | sample TergutLab28metaG_FD_89700 | JGI IMG/M metagenome (GOLD analysis project Ga0123352, IMG submission 89700) | Labiotermes labralis P1 segment gut microbial communities from Petit-Saut dam, French Guiana - Lab288 P1 | ecosystem: Host-associated > Arthropoda: Insects > Digestive system > Gut ... | reverse complement strand
GACCCGTTGCGCTGACCACGTGACACCCCTCTATCCGCAAAAGTTGGCACTAACTTCGCCGACCGGCGGCGGCCGCTCTGTCGGTATAGTTCGCGTGCGGACTAAGGCCACGGAGTTATAGTTTTAATGCGCAGCCCACGAAACTCGTTAACTAAAAAAAGAAAGCTTGTGCTTCAAAAGGTATTTCATTTTTCCATCCAGAAAATGTACTTCTATTCACACGAGTTTCGCGAAATTACGCGTTTAGTCACAAGGAATCCATGGATGTTACCCGTTTACGCGTTCCTTCGAATCGTTGCCACCTACCAAACTTCACGGTATCACAACCCAGAAGACATTACATCTTCATTCACCTAAGAGCGTGCCATACTTCAGACGGTTAATGGCCGAACTCTCATCCCAGATGCTCCCAGTTTAAAACCCAAGCCAGACCCTTCGGATTTGTGGTGGGCAGAGAAGCACAGAGACAGGCTTTTCTCAGAGTTCTTGTGTTTTTCACTGTCAGTATTACTCCACAGTGCTCCATATTCATTCCTTCAACCATCATCCATGACATAAATTTGGCAGCTGACATAGTCGATAAATAGCAAATTTAAAAGATTTTTGTTCATCTAAATTATTATTAAGTTATTGAATGAGACCATTTTAACTACATAGTTAGGCCTTATATAATGTCGACAGATTTTTTAAATAGTAGGGAATGCTGACAGAGAAGGATCTGATAGAATGATTATTTATTCGATAATCTTTTTTCGACTGCAGGGTTTAGGCAGCGTCGAATGATGTGGGAGTAGGTTCAGCAGTAGTGTGAGGAAATGGTTTCAGAAAGAAGAGACCGTGGGCATTTTGAGGGTAAATTACCGACTTTCTTCTGAGAGGTTCTAGCTTATTGAAAACCGTTTTTCTTTTTCAAAACAAGGTTGATGACCTAAAGAGGTGCGAAGAAAGATGAACGTAAGAAAACTATGGAATTAATTCCTAGGTTCTCTGATCGCGAACTTTCAACATTGTATGGAAAAGACTTCAACGCTTTCCATTTTGGCTCTAAAAATTGAAAGATTTTCTTCCAGTCCCCAGTACTTCAAAACAAACTCGCCCACAATGCTGTAGCAACCAAATCGTTTCAATAAACCGGGTACAAACGTGGGGGCAATGAAAATGCATGGTCTATGACCAGTCATAACTACAGGGAGATGGGTCCCACTTGAGAAGCTAATGGGCTAGCCAAGAAATTATCTGAACTTTTTGCCATTCGAAGGTTTGTGACCGTGTTGAGAATATTCTGGAGAAGATTTTTCTCTTGAGCCAGTTGAGTCCACCTCCTCTTCTTAACAAGCATTTTGGTATGATCCCCTTTTCCTTATCTGTATCTTCAAGTTGCCTCTTTTCTTTTCTACCAAAACCCCGTAGGCAGTTCTTTTAGCTACCATGCTTGCTACATGCCCAGCCTATCGCTTCTCCTTGAATTAATGGGATCACAAAGGGGTGATACTAAATACAGGCCGATTTAATATGATCCAGTCGGTATTGCAGTGTGCACTTTGCTCGAATGTATTTCAGAATGAGTCAAACTTTGTACAGTATTTCAGCACAAATGTATCTGTCATTTCTGAAAGTTTCAAGTGGCATTGAAGGTTTTTAAGGTTTTGACGGAGAAAATTACTTTCATGAGGGGTGAACACGACATCGTATCTCAAAAGACATTTCTTTTTTCGGATGAATGCTCTTTTATGAAATAAATATATTGTGCTTGCAAAAGAAGAAGCTGTTCCCTGAAACTTCAAAGGCTGCATTTTCGATAACAATACCGATAAAACCTGAAATTTCCCGTCGAAATTTTAACAGGATTTGAGTCGGTGCAATGTACGGAGAGCTGACTTGGCATTTAGACGACAAGACGAAGAAACGTGGCTCGTCAGAACGATACTATTAACCGATAGTGGAACCGGACAGACAAAGCTACTTTCTGCATAGAGTAACAACGAAGACGTGATTGCCTACTCTCAGATGATACCAACATCTGTCCTGAGATGTAATATGTTTTCTTTTGGGTAATTTCCCGGCGTCACAATGCTAATAGCCGACGTTTCGGAACCCTCTATCAGTTCCATCTTCATAGGCAGGTGGATGAAGTATAACAAGGGATCCCTTGTCATACTTCATCCACCTGCCTATGAAGCTGGAACTGATAGAGGGTTCCGAAACGTCGGCTATTAGCATTGTGACGCCGGGGAATTACCCAAAAGAAAACATATTACATACAGGACACGGCTAAAGCTTAAAATCAAGAATCTCTCCTGAGAATTTACAATTTAGCCTTTAGTGCATCCCACAAAGCAGGGATGCACCCAAGGAGAGGGCCTGCAGCTCGGCAGCCCTTCCAAAACGGAAATTAAAAAAAAAAAATGGATTTTGTAGAAACGATGATATAAAACACTTTACATGAGTTATCATTCAACCGATATCAGCGATTGGAAACGGCTGATGGCTTACATTAGAATTTTAAAAAATAAAATAAACTGACAACGTAGTATATGAAATATAAAAAAAAAAACAAGAAGTTTGACCTGGTGGCTTAAATTATGTGAGTGAGCCAAGTAACGTGTAATTACACACACACACACACACACACACACACATATATATATATATATATATTTATATATTTATTTATTTAATAAATGCAGTTACAAACAATGTTACGTTGCAGTTATACTTACGACATAATTTTTAAACAAACTTTCTAAAATCAAACACAAATATAGCCTCAGGGTTAGCACCCAACTCCAGTAAAAAAATTCTGGTTGCGCACCTGTCTTGACGACATAAGGGGAAGTAGGTGTATAGCTTTTCGTCTTCTTCAATCTTAACAGTAGATGAGAGTGAGTTGTTAACATCACGCTCCGCCCCCCGTTACCCATTGAATATGAGACAGTGTGGGTCTTGTCTGGACGCTATGATGTTCCCAGTCTGGAAACGAACCGTTACTCCTTGGTTTTCGAGCCGTCAGTCCAGTCACTAATGGGCTACGCTGTCTCGGCTCTTCAAGGAAGCTGAAAACCTCGTGATTCGTCGCATGGTTAGGCAGAAGTGATATTTTGTGCATAATGTTCGTGGTTTGCGTCCTTCCAAGTCCCTCATTCCACTTCAAAGCGACCACACAATCGCCCTCTCTCCGCTAAACGGCTCTGCGCAGACTCCCAGAGGGGAGGATGCGCCACGTCATTCAGTATTCGCCCCTCAGATACCAGGCCAATAGGAAATGCTAGGGTGGTTTGTGCCGTGAGCTCGCACACCACCTCCTCGAGTAGCATGATGCCCTGGCTCCCATAAGCACAATGCCCCACCAAGCAACCCTATGTACCCCACCAGGGAGAGAAAAGGAAACTGCCTCAAGACAAACAACAGCCACATTTGACCAAAGGGCACTCAGTGTTCGCGATCGTTTCTGCAGCAAAATTACACATGAATTTGGTTTTACGAAACGCGATTTCCTGTTCACTATTTTCGGTTTTCACACTTATGTAAGTAGTAGCCAATAGAAGAAACACTCCTTTCACATAAAACTAAAGAAGGATGCTGGAAACAATCGGTATTTATTGCTACATTTTTCTCGTATTCGCATTTAGATCCTTTTAATATACCGATACTTCGAGGAATATGGAAATTTAATCGTTCCTTCTTATAATATTTAAATATTTTTTTTAACGTAAAAGAATCGTAAGGTGTTCAAAAGCAAGAATTTCTATTCGGTGAGACTAGAAGGGTGAGATCGGCAATACATAGGGGTTCAATAAGCGGTAAACATGATGCAGTCTCAAGCAAAAATCTTCCCTCAACGTGTTTACGCGTCATGCGGGTAACATAAGCTGGCAGGATGCTGTTCGGGGTTGTTTGCAGTGTTGCAAGGATGCAAACGGTAGGCTGAGGTGGGAGGGGTTGTTTTGCGTGTTGCGGGTCGATTATCGTTCATCAGAGGGAGGGCCCTTATTTCGACTCCGACAAACGCGAAGCGCATGTGTGAATTAGCAAGCAGCCGGAGTATATCAATACCCGAGTGTCATGTCATTGGTCAGCGTGCATAATTAATTCGGCATGGGCATCGCAGACTGACAAACCGAAATAAATAACTTCGTGTTATGCTTGTGACGTGTGGAGGGAGGGGCCCGAGATCCTAGAACTTCCCCTGCAAATTGCGACGAAGTGTCTACGTGTCGCGTGATTCCAAATAAGTTAGTCAGTAGAGTGACTAACGTACCACGTTCGATTCCTGTCTTGTACACAACGTCCAGACCCACACCGTCATTCACCTACTCTCCAGAAAATGAGTAGCGGTGAGGGGGTAAATCGGCAGGAGCATTAAACTGATTAATATCCTCCTAGTGCTGTGGTTAGGAATACTTGCAGGTTATCCCTCCCACCCCCACGCCCATTTCACATTATCATGGCGTGTCGCAGCGACAGATTTACATTAAATTTCCTAACACATATTCTGCAGTCTAGTGGGTGGACAGGTAGGAATAGACGGTTCATGTAACAAAGAAGATAATGTATAATAAGAAAATCTACGTCTAAAATATAATAATGTCTTTCCCTTGTAAAACTGACTATGGACAGAGGAAGAAAGCCACACTGTAGAAAGCGAAGTGCGGGAGTGGATTGTTTAGTTCCTCTTCAGAGCTACAATTATTTTACATATTTCCTTCGCTCAACTAATAGTGAAATTCAGTGGTGGGCTAAACAAGCATTAAGACACAATATTAAATTTTAAAATATCAGTAACGGTTAAAATACTGAAAATATTTAGAAAATGTTCTTCTGGGATATTATGCGGCGTAGATTGGTAGTTATTTACCGACGTTTCGGAACAACCCATCGGTCCTCTCTTCAGGGTATAAGCAGTTCAAAAATAATTGTCGGACTGCTTGACCCTTGAAGATGGGATCGATAGGTTGTTTCGAAACGTCGGTAAATAAATACCAAACTACGCAGTGTAACATTCAAGAAGAACGAAGTTCCCATTTACACCGCGGGGAAGCCTAATGACGCAATAAACAGAGAAAGAAAATGCAAAGTGCAACCCAGAACTTATACCGGCCTTTCCATTCCTCGTTACCACCCTGAACATTCTGCTACAAAACCTGCCACCGGTAGCCTTCCAATTACATTGGCGTTTAAACTCCAAGTACTCTCCAGAACGAAGGGGTAGAGCATTAATTGGCGACTGACTGACAGTCGAGGCTGGCAGGGCGTGAAGAATGAAAGGTCCGTACGTTGCACCGAGGTCAACATTGAAGGGTGAAATTAAAGTTCCTTAAAGCACGGTTTTTTTTTGCAGATATTAAACAGGATTTCGACAAATAAAGACAGCAAGAATTATAGTCTAGAATACCCAGCAGTCGAATAACCTTGTGTGTGACATAAAGTGTTTTATTCAGTCACAACACAACGTTAATATATAGTCAATAATACAGAGTTCTGACTACACGTTTCGGTTTCATCACTATGTAGTGTCTACGCACTGATATGAATTCTTACATATGTTTTTAAAAATACATTCTGTCAATAGATTTAAAAATGTTGTCCGTAGATTTAAAAATACATTACCTTGGAATTAAAATTATTAAAAACTGATATAATTTATCTTTTATTACAGGGGTGCTGATAAGTCCTTAGCCCGACCAGGAAGGAAACAAGCTAATGTTTCTGTCAGAATTACGTGAATTTCCTTCGGCGCCTTGCCTTGCAGGGGGGGAAAATAAACTTCATGACAGCTCGCGTCTCGATGTTGTTGAAATCGCGCGCGTCCCTGGCATGCTTCCGAGCTTGTTTCCTTCCTGGTCGGGCTAAGGACTTATCAGCACCCCGGTAGTGTAAACAGTGTGGGATCCCATAATGTACGCACACATTGAATGTACTTTCATATAATAAATATTGGCCTGAGGATGATTTGATGAAACAGAAATACGTAGCCAGAACTACGTATTATTGACTATATATTGATGTTGTGTTGTGACTGAATACAATACTTTGTGAATATTGAATAACACAACGGGATGACTTCTATCAAAACTTGTGTGTGTGTGTGTGACCCTGAAATATGTACAGACTTAGCCATGATACTGTTTGCTCACCAAGCAGACAGTCTTGCCTGACGCCCGCCAGCGATCGCAGCATGTTCATGCACGTCTGTTTGTAGAGGCGGTAGAACGGGTCGTCTGGGGGCAGAGACAGAGGTAGACAGTTGGAATGGTGAAGACTTCCAGACCCGCAGCAATTCGGTTCTCGTAGGTCACTCGGGTCTGGAAATCACGCGGTTGAAATTTGTGGTCATTGTCATTATACAAATAATTACGGTAAACACGAAAGTTAGGAAAATGGCCCGAGGAACTGAAGGAACAGCCAGAATACGTCTGACTTTATTTTAGTGCCTGACATTTGCCGGAATTTAGTTGGGAAAATACCTGTAACAAAAACTTGTTAAAGATAAAACATTTAATTATCAGGCTGTTAATTTCTGCACAAGGAAGAAGTTCAGAGTGTTGAACCCGGACACCCAGCTTACAGACGTGTTGGCGTTCCTAGGCAGTGTCTCTTAAAATCACTAAAACATTAATTAATATACGTCAGCACAACTATTTTTATTATACGAGGCTACATGTTTCGACCTTTTAAACGGCCATCTTCAGGCCTACACAGCATCTGTTGACTCAGTCTGTTAGAAGTATGTTTTAGTATATTCCTAGCACATCGTGATGTCTTCCATCAAGTTCGTAGCTATTAAAATCACGCCGTCCTTCTGTCCGTCTCTCTGTCTGTTTCCACGCAACAACTCTAGAATTGATCAAGGGATTTTTATGACGTTTGATATTTAATAAATTCATTAAAAGTTGTTGAATGGCTTTAACATATCCGGTAGAGAGAAATGCGTGCATAAAAAATTACATTAGTACCAGAAATGCGTGGAAATTACAATCATATTATGAGTGAAGACATTCTGTAAAACACAGGGTTATAAAGGTAAAGGTAAAGTGATTCCGTTACAGGCGCGGTGTGGCCCAGAGGGTGGGTAGAGGTATAGCTCTACTCTTCCATGACCGCGGCCCTAGAAGGGGGTGAGTGGTCAGTAGCACGTCCCAGCCGCACTTTACACCCGGGAAAGACCCGGTACCAATTTTACAGGAAGCTGGGTGGACCCCAGGGCCGGTCTGGACGGGCGGAAAATCTCTTCCCCCACCAGGATTCGATCCCGGACCTCCAGCCCATAGTCAGTCGCTATACCGACTGAGCTACCCGGCCCACATAAGAAAGGGTTATAATATAAATAACTCACGACCTAACCCCTGACTTTATACACGTTTGTGGGTGTATAAAGGTAAAACCCCAAACATTGTGTTATTCGGGCAAAATTTGTGTTATCACTGCAACAAATCGCTAAATATTGAAGGCATATACGCGGTGTGGAGGAGAAAATCTCCACGTAATCACCATCACCGTCATATTTACATATTTAACTTATAGGGTCATATGTCTGAACACTTGTAATATGTTGGTGTGTTATTTAGGATTCAGGTGTTGTAGTTATGAAGCACCTTCCCACGTCAGCGTAGAAGGTCTACCTTTAGTCTCGGCAGTGAAAGTGAGGTCGTGGTCCATCAGCTGGCCCCAGGCTGCAAACATCAGGGACACGGCGTGATCATGAGGGCCTTCGTCCCTGTGTACGTGGATCGACACCACGCGAGGGTTAGGGAGCGGTAAACCCTCGCGGTTCACGCGCGGTTCGCTCACACCTGTGCAGGGTGGGAATTGCGATGTGAGACACAAGTATACATAATGCTACGCCTTACTGTAAGAGAGTGGTATCGCATAATGCACATTGCATACCGCCAAACCCTAATTTGTTATGAAAGGATTACACACATTTACAACAAGAACAGAGCCTCTTTCTCTCTTGTAACGGAACCAGAAGTCATAACGTCGCTAATGACAATGTCCGCCGTCGGACATAATCCTAAGCCAGTTCCATTCACCTCCCTTTCTCACAATTTAACCCATTTCCCAGATATCTACATTAATGATATCTTACTATTTTAATCTCGGCTTCACAAGTGGCTAATTTTCAATAGGTTTTCTCACGAAAATTCTGTGTGCAATTCTTGCCTCTTATCATCAGAGAAACTCGTCCTACTTTAAAGTAACAAACCGTGTTTTATGGTATAGATACGAAATGAGATTAAAGATAAGACCTAAGTATTTAGAAAGAGACAGTACTGTCTAATAATGTACTAAAACATTGACGAATTGTTCTCGAATGGAGTACAAATACTTCTCAAATCCGGGGCTCATTGTAGTTGGTGTCAGTTAATCAGAGATGGATATTGTCTCTTTCATCGTTGGTACAAATGTGGGATTTTGTGGAGGTACGGTGTTACTCTGTATTGTGTTCCATTAAATTGGCTATGTTCGTGTATTTCACAAAAACACATTATGTAAGAGCTACAGTTTTTGGCCTGAACGCGTTCATTTCTTAAGACGAGCAGCTTATGATTAAATGTACAATTCATTCACGTTAAATTTCGTCGTACCCAAATGTTTTCCGGCGTTATTAGTTTGTACGGCACGTTTGCTCTCGACTACATTATCCTACCAAATCGCTTTGATAATATTTTGGTATATAGATTTCCTTCAGCAAAACGTGCTGTTAACACAGGATTTATTAGACTGCTGTATAATTTTATGTCAATGAGAAGTCCGTTAATTCATATCGCTCTATATTCTTTGTGCTGCAGTGCATGCCAAGTGTAAGTGGAAATATTTCGCAACATCACAACCTTACACAGGCTGTCTCTCTGCAAACAGTCACTCGCCTTTAGAGTAGACAGAAATTAACTGTCCAAAGTCTGAATACAGAATTATCTACGGTAGATCTTACCATCTGCATAGACGGGAGGCAAGAGCCTCTTGAAAGGAAGGAGTGCAGAGCCCCACGTTGGATGTTGGAGATTGTTGCAGCCGCCGTCGTGACGACGATAACGCGTCACGTCACAGCGTCGGTCCGTGCGGTGAGATCGAGGGCAGAAGTCTGCGATGTCGGTCCTCAGGGTGTTGATGCGGGGAAGGCCAAGCGCAACGTCATCGGGAGACAGGCGAAACCTGGAGGGATGGAGTCATCATTATGGTGACGCCCTTAACTATACAGTCCCAATTGTCTGGCATGGATTTGGCAGTACTTTCTTAGGGTCTCATTCGTTGATTGAACAACGTTATGAGATGATCCGTCGGCCAGTAGTGGTTTCGTCTTCCGTTACAGAGTGGAGTTTTAGGCGTACTAGGGCCCAGTAAATATTCCCATCAACATTTCATCCTGCACAAAAACGTCAAATGTAAGGAACGTAATAAAGTGTTTAGTACTCGAAGTGGTTTTGTTTTAACCGTTTTTCTTTACGCTCAACACTTTGGGATTGTCACCACACAATATATTTGTTGGCCTCTTTGTTTACTTAACTGCGGTATAAACTCTTCAGGTTTCAGAGTAACGCAGGGAAAATAACTGTGAAGGATGAAGTAAGAATGATACGGCCATTTGTTGATAGATGATCATTCCATTGTGGTCTCCCTAAATAAGTTATTTAGTTCAATATGTCGTCTGTACAAACAGCAACTCTTTATTTGATTAACAAAATACTCCTTACGTGGTCAGGTCCAACTTTCTTCTTCAAGTATCATATTATGTTTTAATTACCACTTAAATGACTAATTAACTAACTGCTCGGAGAAAAGTCCTCTTTGCAAAGCCAGGTTGTCCTTATATATTCAAGAAATTCCTGGGATGTTATGTAATCTGAATGTTCACAACCGAAACCCAGCAGTGAGACAAATCTATCAGTCATTTTATTGGTAAACTTGAAATTGGAATATACAAAGTTAGTCGTTACCAAAGAAGCGTTATATTATATAAGCCCTTCCCTAGCCAGGATCAAATTTAGGTAGGGGGGCGAGATTTTCCGCAATCTGGGTCCACCCAGCCTCCCATAAAATGCACACCGGGTCTCTTTCCCGGGGGTAAAGCAGCTGGAGCATAGCGTTGACCACCCACCCTCATCTAGCGCCGATGTTAAAGAAAGAGTACAGCTATACCTCTGGACCGGGATAGCGTAGTCGGTAGAGCGACTCGCTAAGGATTGGGAGGTCCGGGGATCAAATTCCGGCGGGGGGCGAGAATTTCCGCACCCGTCCAGACCGTCCCTGGGGTTCACCCAGCCTCCTATACAATGGGTAGCGGGTCTTTCCCGGGGGTAAAGCGGTCGGGGGTGGCGTTGACCACCTACACCATCTAGCGCCGAGGCTGAAGGAAGAGTACAGCTATACATCTACTCCCCATCTGGACCTTCGTGGCCTATTCTTGGGTGGAATTTTACAGCTATGAAGGTCAAAGCCTTAATCATGAGTAACAAACATTATTTTATTTTGAAAGTGTAATCGCTTCATTTTTCAAAGTTACGGTGTGGAACAAATGGTCTTCCCTCCAGTTGAAAATGATAATTACTGTTACTGAGTTAATGTCTCTAAATGACCAGAAGTTGCTCACCTGTCTGCCAGAAGTCGCGTTGTTTCTTGCAGAGCCGATCCTAGCTGTGCCAAGGTAAACACTGTGGTACTGCGGTGGGGGTGGCGGAGTCCGACCATTCCGCGACCCCGCAAGAAAGCCTCGTTCACCGCCTCGTAGGTGATACACCCCGCTCGACCAGCACCACTGCCACACAGTGTGCCATGAGGTAATAAGAAAGGACATATGCACGCTTTTTTAAGGGAGTGGGAGCGGACGTGGACTTAAAGGCGGATCTCATTTGCTGTCTTGTATGAACAACTACTTGAAGCAATTTTGTATCATTGAGATATGATCTTATTGGGACCACAAGAGCATCTTAATCTGGGTAGTCAGTCTTCAGACCGAGGTTTAAACTCGAGGCATCCGGAATAAAAAGCAAAGATCTTGCCATTTCGTCTGGGACCTTAGGTTAGAAAACTGCGCGGATGAAAGTATGTTTCCAATGCACCTACTCGATATCGTCGAAGCCGGGTCTCTTGGGTCCAGGTAGCGTCAGTGCGCAGTCTCTGTTGTCGGGGAACAGTTGAGACAGCGCCGTCACCCACACAAAAGTCAGTAGAACGGCAGATCTGGAAAGGAAAACACAGATTTCACACTAACGACACACGAAGAATTTGAGTGTTCTTTGCAGATGCTTGAAGGTATTGGGGGAGGGGGGGGGGGTTCATCGAGGTTTTGCACAGCTACAGTAACTGTGCATCAAACTACTCCTCCCCCTT
>Ga0123352_10017772_pt1 | contig 11328 bp, 10 predicted proteins | sample TergutLab28metaG_FD_89700 | JGI IMG/M metagenome (GOLD analysis project Ga0123352, IMG submission 89700) | Labiotermes labralis P1 segment gut microbial communities from Petit-Saut dam, French Guiana - Lab288 P1 | ecosystem: Host-associated > Arthropoda: Insects > Digestive system > Gut ... | reverse complement strand
TTTCCAAGTTTTGTGAGGAATTTGATGTTAACACGTTGTTCTACATTAGCACTCAGCATTATTCCGACGGAGCTCAGACACACGATCCGCTTCTAACAATGGTCACGGCCAGACTAACCGATGTGCATGAATGAACCTTTGTGTGACGGTAGAGGGAAGTCCACGGGTCAATGCCCTACCCTCCTCTTCGTCATCGACGTGGCCGGAAATGAGTAATAAAAGCAAACCGGTTTCTTTATTGCCACACCTCGTACTTCCATTGCGCCTGAGAGTTTTGAACTCGGCTGTGTGCTCTATTGGCTGTTTGACGATACAGAAAATCTACATACGCGCGTTAACACGGTGAAATTCAAGATCCGATAATGATGTTTCACGTTAGACCTACTATTAGTTTATTTTTGAAACTTTGTTGGACATCAACAAATTTTATCAACACACTGAGTAAGTTCAGGGGCTGCACTTGTTGTTATAATGTGACCAAGAAATGCACATACTTCAATCGAATTAAGATAATGTTTTAATTCGTAAACTCGTAAATGTTTTGGGCCATAGTTTTCAATCATCAGAAAGTGCAGAGTTGTATACAACAATCGTCTTACCCTTCTATCATTCCCAATATGTAGAACTGTCACAAGTTCGTCAATGTATGAGTATAGAGATGGATATGTGCACAGTAATTGGAACAGCCTGTAGATTCGAGTGTGTGCACGGTACTGGAGACTGACGATGGGCCAATAAGGACTGAAACATATACGAGTTTGCGTATTAAAATATTATCGTAATTCTAATGAAGTACGTGAATTTGTTGGTCACGTTGTATCAATTCAATCGTAATGCACGTAATGGAAATTGTAAACAAAAGGGATGTAGTTGTGCTTGCAAGAATATATGCATGTGCACTCTAATTTTCCTCTTTGTGGAAGGAGTTATAGAATTTTATAAGCGTATATACTTTGTTCCATTGCAAGAGTTGGTGATTCCCAACGGTGGAACCTTTCAGGAAGAGATGTGTTACTGTACAGGTACATTTGTGTAGGAATGGCAGCAGGGTACACTGCGTTCATAAAAACATTCGTATTGTCTGAAGTTTAAAGCGTGCGAGCTTTCCGAATGTGGGCTGCAACAGTGCACGAACCAAGGAAAGGACTGAAAGCTTTTTTTTCTTCTGAAGTATAGGGAGTAATTTTATCGTGTCTCTGGGCGCTGTAGTTGTTATAAAAATCTTACTGCATGCGAAGCCTATTTTGGCCGGGAACTCAGATTTCGTTTTCTCCTTTATCAGGGAAATATATATTCGTCAGTTCCCCATGGATAAAAGTTTTCTTCGCAGTAAATATTCCCTGTAAGCTGTAGTGATGGGAACACGATAAACAACGCAGACAATGTACTATAACGTAATATTTTGGCGGGTTCGCTTAATGTTCATATATCCTAATAGCCTGATATACCATTTCATTCGAAGGGAGCGCTTCTATGAAGACTTAAAGTCACCGACAACAATAAAATGTCTTTTCGTAAAGTGCTGAGTGGTTGTGACCGATTTTAACCAAATTTAGATTTTTCGAAAGATTTCCGTAAGTGAAATCCGCCCATTGGAACCTCCCGCTGATACATGAAGAAGGTGAGAGGCGCGTTTCGTGACGATGCGAGCCGGCCTAAAAATGCTGCCAATACATGAAAGTAACCACAAATAAACAAACTCTTAATTCAGAAGTCGTCTAATACTCACGGAATTGTAAATAACACTGCACCGTACAGCTAAATAAATATACAGAACTTTATTTAATATTATACATTTTCCGTGCAATTATATCATATATAAAAAAGTTCAACACCAACTTGTTGCACACCACTTTTTACTATCAGTTAATTCTCCGACACGTTTCGGCCTGATTTACTGGCCATATTCAGGGAGTGTTCTACGACATACACTGCATATGACATAGAAGACTCCCTGAAGATGGCCAGTAAGTCAAGTCGAAACCTGTCGCAGAATTAACTAATAACAAGAAACTGATGTGCAACGAGTTGGGTGCTGAAGTTTTGTAAACAAAGAAATTTATGTCTGAAACAAATGTATATTGAAAGCCTTTTTTCAAATCTTGTTATGTATTGTTTGAGAACGGTTCCTTTGAAAGGGTAGAAGAGTTCAAACATTTGGGAACAACCTTAACAAATCAAAATTCTATTCAGGAAGAAATTAAGAGCAGATTGAAGCCAGGGAATGCTTGCTTTCTTTCGGTGCAGGATCTTTTGTCTTCCAGTCTGTTATCCAAAAATTTAAAGATTAAGATATACAGAATTATTTTGCCTGTCGTTTTGTATGGGTGTGAAACTTGGTCGCTCACATTGAGGGGAGAACGTAGGCTGAAGGTGTTGAAGAACTGGGTGTTGAATAGAATATTTGGGCCTTAGAGGGACGAGGTAAAAAGGGAGTGGATAAAACTACAGAAGGAGCTTAATGATCTGTACTCCTCACCCAATATTGTTCGGGTGATAAAATCGAGAAGAATGAGATGGATGGGGCATGTAGCGCATTTGGGGGAGAGAAGAAGCTTATACGGGGTTTTGGTGGGGAAATCAGAGAGAAAGGGAAGATGCGTAAGACTCAGGCATAGATGGGAGGATAATATTAAGGTGGATCTACAGGAAGTGGGATGTGGGAATATGGTCTGGATCGAGCTGGCTCGGGATAGGGACAGGTGGCGGGCACTTGTGAATGCGGCAATGAACCTTCGAGTTGCACAAAATGCGGGGAATTTCTTGACTAACTGAGAACCGGTGGGCTTCTCAAGAAGGACTGTGCCCCATGGAGTAAGTAAGTAATTATTTGAGAACGTCATTGACCAAAGTGTATCGCCACTTCAAGATAATTAAACACTATACTTTCAGGAGCCAATTTCTGCAGTTTTATTGTGCAGCAACGCTGCACAATAAAACTGCAGAAATTGGTTGCTGAAAAGTAACGGTATCTTGAGGATTTATAATTTCGTTGTCTGTTGCTTGAGAAACACTTTGACTGCTTCCATAATGTCGATATTTTGCTTCAGAACATTAAAACAAACAAGTCTTCCCATTTATAGACTTTTCACTGGTACAAATTATTTATTTCTGTAGAGGAGTTTAGTAATAACCAATTTAACATCGATTGTTATTTGACTGTTGCATAGAATCGCTAAAGACCCCAAATATCCGTATTTGTAGCATGCAATGTATCCGATTAACGACATTGTACTGCGTATTAATCACAAACACTGCACCCAGTGAGGGCATGACGTGCTGATTTCCATAGGTCGTCATTTGCTACGTATTCTCTTTATTACCAACAGAACATCTGCTGCAACTGTTGAAAAATTAATTATGTACTCCTGCATTAATTATTTATTGCTGAACTTTGGTGCAACGACTGTGAAGGCAGTTTTATCACAATGTTGATACTTGACAAATGTTACTTGTCACACACGTCAAGGGAACAAAATAATTACTTGCCGAAATAAATTACGCTGACCATCCAATTTTTTTTTGTGTGTGTAACACCTCGCTCAAGGGATACTTCATCGTAAGAAAGGAGAATCGTTGGTCTGCAGCAGCTTAATAGAAAGAGGAATTGTCGTGTGGTCGAGTTTATGGAGTACTGTAACAGGAAATGAAACTTGTTGTTTAGAACTGTTTCACCTACATTGCGTTCCTTGGTAACGGCGGTGTCGTAAGTTAACATGAAGAGTTACGTAAACATAATTGTTTACAAAACAAAGGTGATAATTTAAATATTACCAAAAATTTCACTTCAAATAATTTTCAGGTTTGTTTGATTGCGATACATTCTTTCATATAGATCGGATTTTTTACAATACCATGAAAAGCCTACATTGAAAAAGGAGATTCTTTTGGTTATAAACGAGCATAGTTTTTTCAAGCTCATCATTCATAAACATAAAATTGTTATTTATTTATACGTGTGATATTATGTGATGACCTCATACACTTTTTCAAAATTAATTGATTTTATATTCTGTTATTTACGATCTAGTTTTTCGCCACAACATACAAGAATTGCATTAGGATTTCTGCAAATATTTCCGAATGAAAAAGTGTTCTATGGCCAAATTAAGTCAGAAAACACTGGCTTGCAGCAAAGATGTGACTGTACTCCACATTTCTCCTACCGGTAGCCCACTCTTCTTTCCCGTGCATTCTTTTCAGTTTTTGCACGCCTCATTGACCTTTAGGGCGTGCGTTTTTCACGACCGATGACTATGAACATAGCTGTTGCGTGGGATGTAACGTCGTGTAGTCTTTTAGAAATTCATCAACGTCTCCGAAGACACAAACAGCCGTCATAATAAAAAAAAATTGTACCCTGGAGAGAAGCAGTACGTTGGACCAGTAACGTAGCTAAATATTTACCCGACTAGACGACGTCACATCCCAGCAGTTTTCAATAAGGATGCAAGGTGGGCGGGGCACGAACTGCTAGGCTGTGATTTGTGTAACAGACACGTAAGTGGTACGGTTGTGCATATATTGAGGTGTCATGACATACGCCTAACACAAACAAATCTCAAATGGGGAAAAAATATTATGGTTTCTATAGATTCCTTTATAAATAGGTGTATATAAATCCGCGTCCAGCAACACGGAAAGCAACGCTCTCCAGCTTCGGGAAATTTGATAAATTTCTATACTCGTTTAAATGTTAGAAACCTTAATTTGGAAAATGATTTATTCTACTGTTGAAACGTATGAAATTGAGTGAATGTTGCTGGTAGTAATCGGTGATGGGAAGATCGCGTGACATGTGTGTGGCCAAGAGGCCAGCAGGCCAGTTGGCAGTGTCCGCTGTTGCTAGACCCACCACGAATATTGCCTTATTCCTATCCAATGGCAAGCAGAAGATAGGCTGGTTCTCGAAACACGAAAATGGATGGGGATAATAACACACGTCACTAATTCCTCCTAAAACAAACTTGTACATAATTAAAGCCATAAAGTTAAAGTAGTAACCAAGAAGACGAGCCCCAGGCTACTACTGTAAGGCTTGGGACATGTCTTACTCCAAGTTTGAGGGAACATTTCGTGATCAGAACAAGAAGCCATCTTTATCTTATTTTCAGGTTTTCACTCAGTTGCTATCAGCACGCCAAGTGAAGTGTACAGAAGGAAATGTTAAAAGGAAGAGTCAAATTTTATGGACGTTTAAGCCAAAAACAAATGGAACTTCAAGAATTTGGATGGGTAGGCACGGACTGGTTTGATCTGACACAGGATATGGACAGGTGTCGGGCTTTTGTGAATGCGGTAATGAACCTGGTGTACAATAAAATGCGGGGAATTTCTTATCTAACTGAAGACCTGTTCTCAAAGAGGATTGTGCTCAATGGATTCCGTTCGTTAGTTGGATACGCCTAAAGATACATCGGCAGTACAAAATATGGCGAGTGTAAGCAGAACACATAAATGGTACAGTAAGTGGCGTAACTTCTTACTCCATTGTGCAGAGTCCTTCTTGAGAAGCTAACTGGTTTGCAGCTAGTCAAGAAATTCCCCACATTTTACGGAACCCGAAGGTTCATTACCGCACTCACAAGCGTTCGTCACCTGTCCCTATCCTGGGCCAGCCCAATCAAGTCCATATACCCACATCCCACCTCCTGGAGATACATCCTAATATTATCCACCCATCTACGCCTAGGTCTCCCCAGTGGTCTCTTTCCCTCCGGTTTCCCCACCAAGACCCTATACATCCCCCTCTCCTCACCCATACGCGCTACATGCCCAGCCCATCTCATTCTCGATTTAAGCGGCGTAACTAACGGCTTAAATTACTGTGTAATTTTTAGAATATATTAACAAATTAGAAATGTGCCCGCGGGCCGCGTAATAAAACCCGAAGAGCTGCGGGTTGGATACGCAGGTCGTTCGATTGACAGAATGTAACATTTTGTAACATCGATCAGTTAGTCGTTACATATTGGTAAAATTACTTAAATTTATGGAAGAAGGACTTTTGAACATGGTGATAGGTATCGTAGTAAAGGCCGGAGGAAAACTGTAATTTAACGGTAGGCGGATGAGAGTTGAACATCAGTTTTTCACCGTATAAACAGAGTCACTATACTAACCGAGATACCCGGGATGCAAATATGCTTTTAAAAGAGTGAAATTGTATTATTCATTTTCTGGTATAACCAAGTGACACATAACACTTGTAACAGCCAGCAGTTTAAATGGAGGTCATACTGAGAGCACGTAAATCGATTTGCGTCCGGCAAAATTGACACAGACAATACTGATACACTTTACGTGGGTCTTTAAGGCTATCTTAAGCATATCTCTCCTGATATTTTCTTACTTTATATTAAAAAAGGATCAAATTTTGTATACGTACATAGCCTACGCTACCCTAAGGCACTGAAAAGGTGAAAGTATTTCGACATAAATGGAAAGATTAACTACGTCAGTAAATCAGAAAAAAAAACAGTTGTTTCTTTTAGCGATGATTGCTGCTACAATATTACACTTCCGGTTTGTTACAGTATGCTGCCTTATGGATTCTTAAAAACCCACATGTATTTTCAGTATTTTCGAAGAATGTTCTGCCACCATCTTGAAACTAGAGAAACTCTGTAGATTGAGACAACATATTCTTCCGAAACATTGGTAGTTGTTTATGAGACTACACGGCGTCATACCCCAGAAGGCATTAATGATTGTTATAATATTCTTATTATGCTCCCATCCAATCTTATTTCTTCCACTGGTCTTATATATTCAAAATTTTCGAGAAAAGTTCTGTAGACACTATTATGCCTAAATGTATGCTACATATCTTGTCCATATTATCTTGCTTCATTTGGTCTGGTCACACCAGTAATAGTTGGTGAAGAATAGCCTGATTGGATAGCGTGACCCCCATTATGTAGCATGAAGAATTCATGCAAGGCTTTGTTTGCGGTTTATTAAATTTACTTATGGCCTACTTATCCATTGAAGACCTTAAATAAAGTGGGCCTTATTACTGGTAACTATCAATAAAAATCCTAGTTTTGGATACAAATGTACCATAGTTACTTGCAACAAAAGTTTGTCGATCGTCAAAGTGCCGATTCCAGGTCACGGACGGACAGATATAAGGTTCACGTTCGTCTCCTCCGTAGCCTGACTTGCGGCCGGTCTATAACCTCTTCCACAATGTGTTCTCCACGCAGAGCGATCTAGTGCTTCTTCTTTCAATTACCACTATGCTCTCCTTTCCTTAAAGTCACCCAGTAGCTCCTTACGTCTTCTTGCTCGTCTTACATTCACTCCTCCAATCCTTCCTTCAACAACGCGTTCTAGAAAGCAGTTCCCAAGCAAGTTCTCTTAGATGTAAGTACACGAAAATACGCCTGAACTTTTAAGCAGCTATGCACTATACACTTCTCTCCTGTCAATACGCATGTTTGTGCGTACTACACATGAAATCATAATACGTGTCACACCGAGGAGATTGGTGTAGTGGTCACGTTGCAGACTTAGGTGTTCTGTAGGTGCTCGGTTTGAATCTCCACCCGAACACCTGCTATGTCGACAGGTGTCCGCGTATTTTTTTTTGTCTGTCCAGCAAAATTCCACGACAGTACCTCCACTAGGCCACAACAGCTTCCTGCCAGAAACACTGTAATTCATCGTGCACAATTCACCGTACCATCGACACTAAACCTCTCAGTTACTAACAGCAAATTACTGACACACAGTACCCAGCCAACGTTGTTGCATTTTCTTTACCAATTGTGTCCGATGTACCGAACCACGATACATCTCATAAACACTATTAACCTGATGACTGCATGCTTGGAGAATGCTGAGGATATAAAGGGAAGAAATAAGCACATTGCCTGAAATGTAGTTGCTGTGGAAATGCGTTTGACCCGACGAAGTCGACTTAGGATTGTGACCCAGCACCGCCAGACCATTATTCATCTGTAGCCGAGTCTCCCTTCAACACCTCGATTGGATGTGTCACAAAACCGAACACACACCCTCGACATTACCTTCCCTCTGTGTGACAATGCTTAATTTTGAGGGCTTTGTATTTACATATAAGGTATGTTCAACAAAGAGGAACGCCCAAGAACGACAGTCAAAAAAGGAAACAGATGTGTAAAGGGAATAATACTTCCTACCGACGATTAAAATTTATGGTAACCACAGAAACGGTCATATGGCCGTTACTTCTCAGCTATATGAAAGCGACGGACCATTCGCGCTGATGAATCGGAATGTAAACAACTTTGTTATTAACGCTGTTTGATTTATTTTTGTGTATGCAGAAAGTTAGAATGCCAATAACATATCTTGATGTTGTAACACCGACACAGGCACTGAATAAGCACTGTTCGACAGCCGATATACTGCGTTCCTCCGTCATACAGCTTTTACAGTGAAGGCGGTTTGAGGCCTATATAAAAAGAATCCTAATAACTTATAAATCACTGCACGTACTGTCAACTGTCTCTGGATAGAATGTAGAAGTAGGTTTCTGGAAACACCGCAATGAACATTCTGTATGGAAAAGCAGAGGATTTATTGACTAGTTGAGCTGTTTAGCCACTGCTGAAAAGGGTTCTGTTCTATGGGGTTAATTAGGCTTTATATACAAACACAACATGCTGTATGACAAGGGTGTGGACCCCTGCTTCATCAACTATCAGGTGTTACCAGTTGAGTGGAGGACGTCTTCCAGGGGTTAGTGGGTACCTTTTGAGACCAAATCGGATTTATTTAGACGCCTACGACTTATTGACAACTAAAAAAAAAACGCATAGTATTTGTTAGCATCAACATTACTGAAGACAAGTTGGCCATTTCTTTAGAAATTGTAGATTTTTTCTTTAATACTAAGGCGAATATATTATTTGCAATGCACATGTTTTGAATGCACTTTTACCTTTACATATTGCAGATCCGTTGTTCGCTCTTCTATATAAATAAATATACTACACAGAAATAAAACACTAAATGTTGTCTCATAAAGTCACGAAAACGGATAAACCTAGTTTAGTACATCAGAATAAGAAAACGCTGTAACAGATTTAGCGATATTTAACAGTGAATTGGACTGCTTCCATCCCGCTGTATACATATGACAAATTTCATTGAATTAAACCGTCTTTGCACAACACAATTTACAGTTGTATTCTACAACTGGTTACATCAGCAACACGTTTCGGCCTTGCTTGGCCGTCATGAGGCTTACAAAGATTAATATCAACTAACGTACATAATATTGCTGTACCGATGGGATCCCATGGTTTACATTGTCTCTGTGTCTTATATTAAAACTGATTAATGGTTAAAATATAACGCAATAAATTTATATTATTTAAAAGGTTGTGTACTTATTGCATCCAAGCAAGCGGGGGAAGGGCCTGTTGTGTAAAGACGGTTTAATTCAATAAAATTTGATATTTAACAGACTTCCGAATGTCTGTTAAATTATAACGTCATATATATATATATATATATATGTGTGTGTGTGTGTGTGTGTGTGTGTGTGTGTGTGCATTGAAAACGGAACGCCTGCTGGATATTCATTAGAAATGTTATGTAGTGTCAGGCTGATATCCTTCCTTAATAAGGAAAGACAAGCGTTACCACATTGCCACGCTTGCGTTTGTGCCTGACCCCTCCCCTCCTGAAATTACTAGATCGCTGATACAAAACAGAAAAAAGAAAGCAAAACCTCATTATTAAAAAGTGGATAATGAAATCTCCATTAGAAGATCTTAGATATGCGATGAACGTTTTTAATTGAAGGCAAAAGGTATATGAGGATCCACATAAAGGTCAGAATATTAGGCCTACTGTTTTATCCAAATTCCCATAGTGCGTGGATTCGTGGCAGATTCTACTGATGGTCGCAAAGTCAGCGCCTGCGGTATCCCCTGACGATGCTTCTTCGTTACGAAAATGGCGGCGCTGTCTTTCGCTGGGCGTATGACACTAACGGCGTTTGCTGGTTACTCGTATCGGCCTGAGAAGCCGTTCTTCCGGCCACTAGTACCCACGGGTGCCGATCCATAGACCTCACTCATTGCATTCAGTGCGTTCGTTACTTCATATTTTCACACAGAACATGTATTAAACACCGTCAGTCTAAGTATTGTCCGTCTGTCTGATAAAAATGGCAATTTTTTAAAGATGTTTATACAGTAGTCATTGCTGTTTCAGAATAACTTGTAAGCCATAATTACCCTGCAACTAACTTTAACTGTTTTGTTAATAACATAAATTATTGGTGCATAAGGTATTTTGTATACCATGTCAGTGAGTTGCGTAGCATTCCTGGCTGAAAGTTAACTAACTCTAGGCTGCAGGATGCAAATCTAATGAAGGGTGGTAATTCCTAGTGGAGTTTTGCAGTGTGTTTAATTTGATGAATTCCACAGCAAATTCATCGTCATCGAAAATGCTATTCTTGTTGCTAACTGCGGTTCAAATTACGCGTCGGATTCTAAAGGTTGTGCTTACAATACAGGACAACAAGAAGATATGTAAATACATTCAGCTTAAATACAGCTTAATTTTACAGATAAATTCAGCAACATGTTTCGGTTACTGACGGTAGCCATAATCAAACTAATCACAAAATATAGAAAGAAAATATTCACATCTTCTTAGGCTAGAGATCGCTATTTCTATTTTAGGCTTATCAAATAAAACGATTAGAAGAGTGAAGAGGTAAGCAACGGATGGTATGCGTGGGTGTTCAGGGGTTTGTCTGCTTCACAGCAAGCTCCATTGATGGACTTTTGTGAACACGAATAAACATTTGGTTTACACACAAAGATGGCTTAGCGACTCTAAGCTTATCAAGAGCGGCTCTACTCCGCGAATAAGATCCTCGAAAAAAAAACTGAACCCCAGGCGGGTAAGGTCTTTACAATTTGTGACGCCAGGTGTTCGAACCTGGTGCTTTTGTTATAAAGATGGATTAGTAACTACAAAAATCACATGAAGATTACCTGTATTTATACAGTACGTACATTTGGGCGGGATAGCGAAGTGACCAGGCTAAGGATTGGACAACTGAGGAACTGTATTTCTACTCCCGGCTGGGACAGATATTGCTCTCTTCTACAAAGCTTCCGGACATGATCAAGGCTCCACCAACAGGGCCACCAATAGTGGCCTCAGAACTTGGCGAAAAAAATTTTTTCTCTTCCATCCCCCCCCCCCCCCCTCCTCCACCCCCAGTCCCCCCCCCAAAAAATGGCACCATGAATCCTCAGATTTTCATTTACCACTTGGAATTCGTTCTCAATCACTCAACAGTTCCGTTGACGC
>Ga0123352_10017770_pt1 | contig 11330 bp, 5 predicted proteins | sample TergutLab28metaG_FD_89700 | JGI IMG/M metagenome (GOLD analysis project Ga0123352, IMG submission 89700) | Labiotermes labralis P1 segment gut microbial communities from Petit-Saut dam, French Guiana - Lab288 P1 | ecosystem: Host-associated > Arthropoda: Insects > Digestive system > Gut ... | reverse complement strand
GTGTGTGTGTGTGTGTGTGTGTGTGTGTGTGTGGGGGTGTGTGTGTGTGTGTGTGTTTGTGTGTGTGTGAAACACTTCGTGATAGCAAACATTAAAAAAAAATGTACTATCTAGTTTTGTATAAGTACACGTTTGCACAACGAAGAAATCGCCTAACGACGCATTTCTCAGAACGACGCGACGCGACGCATATTTGTAATTAAATAAACATATTGATTCTGAAGTGCATTTCGTTGGAAGCCCATGTGTATCATGTATATTATGTGTGGGATCTGTGGGTGGCTGTCAGAAGAAGAGGACTGTGGTCAACCAATTATGTGCGCGACTTCTACTAAAACTGGAAATATAACGGTCAGCCTTATGCTGATTCACAGGGTGGAGCAAGCAGTAAACCGAGAGGATGAAGCATATGGGCATTTCGCATGAATTCCATCCAGCATTCGATGTTGGATGGAATTCATTTTCTCCCTCGATCGTGGACTAGCTGCGGCAAACTAATTCGGCTTTGTGTTAGAAGTAACCCAAGATGGGGTTTATCAATCTAGCATTAGGAGTGGAGTTTTGAGAGGAGTGCATGCGCGAGTGCAGTTCGGTTGGGTATGGGACGCAAGAGTGAGACAACAACACCGAAGGAAAGGAACTACCCTGTGATCTGTCGCAAACATACAGTCGTCTGACAGTGGTCATGCAATTGCGAAACGAGACGGTCAAAACAGACGTCAAAACAAATGATTTCTTAATTTCAAATTAGACGTTTCGTACTACTTGTGTCACAGTGAATTATCTTACTATAATAAACAGATTTGTGCTGTATTTAAAAGAGAACGTTCCAATTTAGCGCCGATCAGTTATTTAGATTTACTGCAATTAAATCCTGATAGCTAATATTTCAATAGTGAAACCGAGAAGTGTATTTATTGATAGCTGCGTTCATATGTGTCATTACGCAGCGAATAGTGACAATCCCTTACCGTCGTTTCGGGACAACATTTCGGTCCCAACATAAACGGTCAAGATGGGACCCACAGGTTTTGAAGAAGGGACCAATAGATTGTCCCGAAACGTCGGTAAGTTATTACTACTACTCGCTGCGTAAAAACCCAGAATAACGCATTTCTCACGTATTTCCTGACGGAAGTCTGAAATCAAGCAAGTGTGTTTATTGTTTTCCTACTTTCATTGAAATTAACAGCGGATGTTAGCAATCTTTGGTTTTCCAAACTCTGTGTAAAATTTGACGTTCAGGTGACCGTGCATCGTGAAAAAATCGTATAACAAAACCAACCAGACGCACTAATTTCTCGAATTTACTTTTGGAATAAAACTCTACATGTTTCGGACAGTTCCTCTGTCCATCATCAGGAGTTTTTCACTCTACGCACAGAAATACATACAGGTTTGCTGACAGCTTCGAAGCAGATCCTGCTAGAAAGCTGTCAGCACACCTGTATGATATATACCATTGGTGTGTGTACAGTGAAAAACTCCTGATGATGGACAGAGGAACTGTCCGAAACATGTAGAATTTTATTCCAAAAATAAATTTGAGAAATTAGTACATCTTTTTGGTTTAATTATAAAAATCTGTGTAAAATGTGTGCTAATAATCGTGTAAAAAGTAAATAAAAAATCACTAATGACGTAACTTGTAAAGCAGTTATTACAAGCCCATGTCCCCCCCTACTAGTAGCCTAATGGAACTGTCCTTACATATTGAACCAATGTCGGACTAATCCACTTTTAGATTTTGCTGGGGCAAGTGGGTATAAATTTAGGCTCTAAGCTCAGTTTCTTGACGGCCTGCCATAAGAGCCGTCTGAAGATTGTTCCGCCCAGAAGGAGGGGCGTCCTCGTGTTGATTTTTGTACCTTGAGTGGCACATCGTCCCTCCTAATGTACAGAATCCCCATCTACAGAAACAACACGTGTAGAGGACACAACTAACGTTTCAGTAACGTACTGATGTGGCTACTTATGAAGCAGCAGTTGGTGCAGCGGCAAGCTGCCAACGATCCGTTTCCTTATCATCACTTCGTATTACATTTTTTTTTTTTGGCGGACACACAATAAGTAAATTTTGTCCTACATTTCTCCAGCCTCCTCCTTGTTGTGAATCAACTAACCAACTTACGGAGCGAAGTCCTTCTCGAGAAGCTTATTTTTCCTTAGCTAATCAAGAAATGTTCCGTATTGTACGGCAACCTAAAGTTCATTACCGCATTCACAAGAGAACGTAATCTATCCGTATCCTGAGCCAGATCAATCCATACCACGTCCTAATAACCTATTTCTCAAAGTTCGATTCTAATATTTTATTCTATTTGAGCCTATGTCTTCCAAGTGGTCGCTGTCTCTCGGGTTGCTCTAACAAACTCACGCATGCATCATGCCCGTGCATCATGCCCGTTCTTCTCATTCTTATCGATTGGATCACCCGAATAGTATTTAGTGAGGCCTACACATTATTAAGCTTCTCATTCTACAGTCTCCACCATTCCCATTTTACCTCCTCCTTCTCAGGCCCAAATATCTCCCTCAGCACCACATTCTTAAACACATTCATTATTATTTTTAATCCCTTGTGTTTTTCTTATTAAACCAACAGCCGGATAAGTGTTTGGATTATTAATAATTACATATTTAGGGATGCGATCTCTTTCTAGACAAACATTTTACAAACTACAGGTCACATTATGTGTCACCAGGTTTAACATTCAAGAACTGTAATATTCTGCCCAAACGGTGTGTTTACGTGGTTTTTGTTTTTGTCCTATATACTATAAACTGAATTGGTTTTTATAACCGAGAAGAAGTGTTTACAGCGCGGTACGGACTGGGTCTTTAAATAAAGCGGTCTGCTCTTCGTCTGTAAAGGAGACGATTTCAATGTCACAAGGCTGAAAATTGAGATCCCAATATTCACAGAAAAAAGAATACTTGTGTATTGCCTTTTAAATGTTTTACATATATTAAGATTGAGGATTGTTCACGTGAGTAGAAACGTGTTGCTTTAATGAAGAACAAAACTCGGTTGTGTTCATGGTTACAATATATATATATATAGTTACACTATGTCTCGCCTACTGATAAGTTTATCACTTCAGAAAAATGTGTTCTTGTCGAACCAACTCATGTACGAACACAATAACACAACAAGCATAATCATACATAACACACAGTCGAACCCGTTTATAACGACGTCGGTTTCTATAGCACCTCGTCTATAGCGTAAGATATTCTGTGGTGCTAACTAATTCCTCACCGCTAGCCGTAACGATATACTGCTCAGTTATAAAGACGCTCATTTATGACAAAAAAAAATATTCACTCCCTTTCATGACGTTATAACCGAGTTCGACTTACGTACAGCCCGACATTAGTTCTTTATCGGAAGGAAACATATACAAGGTACAGAGACAATAAAATCTATATTCAGTATCCGTATAAAGATATAACTACATCTAAACCAAATAAATTATTTTCGTTCCGTTTTCACAAGGGAAGAGAATATTATAACCAGGTGAATTACTGCTTTAATCAGCTTCTTAAGAACGGCTCATTTCCATGCAGCTAGACTTAATAAACCTGCAAGGGGCCTTTCTTACGGTACGGTCAGATGTCGACGGCCACCAAACTCAAAGACGCAAAACATCCTCAACTCTCTGACAGATTTCTGTGATACAAGCACGAAGTTATCCTTGTACGGAAAAATGTGGTGTTATAGAAATAGCAACACAGGCAATGTAGTGTGACGTAACAATGAGGCGCTTTCGTGCAACCATTGTTGTAGTAGATAAGCAATAAGTACTACATATTCTGATATGTGTTTGTAGCCTTATGTAACCAGTATGTGATTAGCATGCGCCGTATTGTCATTTGTGGCCTGTTGGCTCTACATTATTATTCAACATTATCTCATAAAAGGCATGATTTTTTAAAAAAAAAATTGTTACTGAACACAAAATGTGTGCTTTGATTTTCTCTGCAACTTTTGTCTGAAACATTTCTCATTCTAAGAGAAAATGAGCGAGTTGTGATCAAAAATATGGCTTGTACTTCATGTAAAGTGCCCTTCATTCTTGTCAGATTATAACGAAACTTGAATTGCCCGACAGGTTTTAGAAAAATAAGTAAATAATCAAATTTCATGAAAATTCGTCCGGCGTGAGCAGAGGTGTTCCATGAAGATTGACGTACGGACGGACGGACGGACAGACATGTCTAAGGTAATATTTCCTTCTCGAAATTTTTCGAAAGCGCCCAAAAAGTTCAAAAAGGATGAAATGAATTATAAGACAACCAAACGAATTCTAGGGCCATCAGCATTCGTCTCCATATTTGTTCGAATCTAAGCCCCCCCCTCCCCCCCAAAAAAACCCATACTTCGCAAAGTTTCAGATTCGTGACTTGATATTTGTTAGCGCCATAACACAAAGTGGTTATTATATGTGCCACCAGGTTTAACGTCAAGAACTCCAGTCATCTCTCCACAGACTGTATTTCTGTGAGCTGTAATGTTTTCAGATCATACAGCGCCTCTTTCCTTACACATCACGACCTGATTATTTTTTTACTCCACTGTGGTTACTTCGCAGTAAGAACTGAATATTTAAACACTATTCCGGTTAAGTTCGTCTTTAAAGGGTGAAAGTCTGAGTATCTCACTGAATAATTTAAGGTTGAAGGAAGAGAAAAGACAAACTTCGGCAATTAAATGCAGCAAAGCTTGAAACCAGATGAGGGATAATGCAAGGAGGTGGAAATATCACACCGGCAGCGAGGAGGAAAGTCAGGAATGCAAATGGGATGTTCCGCTGCTTTGCAACTAGCAATGTGAAGGGGACAGTAGAATGCTCGCCACATAGGCACCTAAAACAAAGACACAAATTCTGTTCTCTGAACAAAAACAGAAATAATTACCACTCGTCCCAACAAAAACAGGTATAATTAGCCGTCTGCACTGTAGCCACTGCTCTCAGGTTCACTGTGCAGAAGCTTCCATTTCCTTCTGTGACGTACTCTGATAACATAATATAACCATAGTTTCGTTCAATCTGTTTCGTTGTTTTATAAGAAATACAATTTTATGTGGTACTTTGGACAGGATCAGTAAATAAATGTCACATTCACGGAGAAATAAACAATAAATTAAATACAGAAAAGGCTTGCTATTATTCAGAGAAGAATAAGCGTTTTCTTGTTGTTATCTAAAAAGGTGGAATCGGAAGAAGTTTATAAGAAAAGACAAATTAGAAAGCGTATAAATATTTACACATCTTGGATCCATGCTGACAGAGGCAAATGGGGTTGAAACTGATATAAAGGAGAGAAATATTGCTGGTAATATATATTAACATGCACAACGCCATACACTAAAGAAGAGACGTATCACACACTCATTAATCCTTTACAGACGAAGCGCAGACCGCTTTATTTAAAGACCCAGTCCGTACCGCGCTGTAAACACTTTTCATCTCGGTTATAAAAACCAAACAGTTTATGCTGTAAGTAACACAAGTCGCTGTTTGTTCTGAGATAAATACAAAACACATAAATACAGTGTGGGCAGAGCGTACAGTTGTTGAATGTTAAACTGTTGGTGCATCACGTGACCGGTAGGCTTTAAATGGTTAAAAGTACGTATCTGTAATACGATAATTAGACAAACTATGACTTATGGTACCAAATGGACCCTAGCTAATATAATGCAAAGATTTCTTAAGCTACTGGAAGGAAAGGCAGAAGACGGGAGGAAAAAAACGAAGATCTAGATAGAGAAGGATGGATGATGTCAAATTGAACTAGAGGAATATGGACGTAGAACGGTGAAGAACAAGAATTTTGGACGGAACAAAATTAGAATCTGTCGTTAGGGAAGACAAGATCAAACCTAAAGGGCTGCACTACTAAATAATAATAATAATAAGAAGAAGAAGAAGAAGAAGAAGAAGAAGAAGACCTAAAACGTGAACATAAATTTTTAATTCATGTCGTGAAAAGGCGTGAAAAATACAGAGTCTCAAATTGGGATGAAAATGGCTGAAAGTTTCTGCAAAGGGCACACTGACTGAAGGAAATATTGAGATCTAAGAGAGAAGAAGCAACAGGATGCTGCAGAAAATTGAATAATGAGGAGCTGCATAATTTATATGCATCTGGTTTGGCGTCGGCTAGGAAGAGTGTAACGGGGAGTATAATCGTGGGAGAAGCAACTTATTCAGCTGCGAGCACAGCCGCACCAACGTCCCCACTACAGTCTGGCTCCACACAAAGTTTCAAACACACAACTCCAGCGGTTCATTAATAATCGTTATCAAAACTAACAGCTCAATTGTCTTCTGTCTTTTCTTACCTTGGTATTCTTTATGTTTTGTACGTGTTGTATTTTAAGATGTCTTGTGTGTATTGTTGTTAGTTGTGTGTATTGTTGTCAGTTGTTTGTATTGTTGTAGTTGTCTTCTGTGTATTGTTGTTAGTTGTCTTGTGTGTATTGTTGTAGTTGTCTTGTGTGTATTGTTGTAGTTGTCTTGTGTACTGTTGTAGTTATCTTGTGTGTATTGTTGTCATCTTATGTGTATTTGTTGTACTGTGTGTGCATTGCTGTTTTTTTACTTTAGATGCCGGACTGCTGGCTAGAAGTCAGTATTCGGAAGGTCCTGTGACCGGCCATCTCGACACAGGTTGTTCTTAGTTTCCCTGTGTCTATAAGCAAATGCTGAGATGGTTCCCAAGATTCCAAGTTGCCACTACATTCTTCTCATGTAGCCCTCCAGACTTAAATTCAGTAGTAACCGATTTCATGTTTTGTATACATGTAAAATAACCACTGCCACCGGGTGACAACCCAACTGCAGTTGATAAATATTATTATTATTATTATTATTATTATCAATATTATTATCTTACAAAACTTCCTCCGTGTGGCTGCTAGATCGTTTGATATTCCACGACAATTTTACGTAAGAAGTGTTACAAGGTTACACTTTCACCATTAACTCACCACTGATCCTACCTATGAAATATTCACCCATTCAGCGTTTGTTATAATTGAAAGTACTACTTGAAAGTTATAAATCTATCGTGCCCCGCAGTTCATGCCAAGTTTGTAGATTATTAGCCCTTGAAGATGGTACCGATAAATTGTCCCGAAACGTCGGTACGAAATTATCACTACTCGTTGGGTAATAGCCCAGAAGAGTGTACTTCTAAAGTTTAATGACAATTCGCCGATCTGTTGAAATTCTGTGCTAAACAAACAGAGGGATGGAAACCAAAACCGAACAGTTAACTAATCAACTATCCAAACAACTGTGTGGTCTGACGCCCAAACGACGTTCCTGTTGAACAGCTGGACCCTACACACAGTCAGCACACTACTCCTAAATGTCAGTAATTATTTACCAATTAACGCAGCGTATAAATCTACCTAACCAACAAACTAAATCGTCTATCGCATTATTTCCATGACAAATTAATATTCGTTAAGCGGACTAGCTCTTTGTGGAACACAAAGGAACGACATTTTTCACAGGCGTCCACCATGCTGGTAACTCGAAACGGGAATAATAATCCACACTTTCATGTCCCCTTTCTTTAAGATTCAGTTTAATATTATTCTCCAATTTATAAGCGCTTGACTTCATGTTGTGCAATGATGAGGTCTTGTGTATTTCTTACTTCCCTACACGTGGTGCTGGCCACGCCTTCAGGAATCTCCATGATTTGAACGGCTTCATAAATGCAATGAAGGGAACAAATTATGAACGCCCCCACAGGCCTAAATCCACACATTTCTCCGCACACTACAACAACGTACTTTTTTTGTGGCCTAAAATCAAATTTCCCGTTCATACAAAACCACAGGTAATATTAATATTTCTGTATAATTTAATCATCAGATTTTCATATAGCATTAAAAAAGACAGGGGGACCGTGGTGGCAGAGTCGTTAAGGTGCTGTGTTACAAATCGGAAGGTCGCTGGTTCGATCCCAAATTGTGTCATTGGAATTTTTCATTGACATAAAATCCTTCCGATCGCACTATGACCCCGGGGTCGACTCAAACTCTTACAGAAATGAACACCAGGAGCATTTTCTGGGGGTAAAGGCGGCCGGTGCGTAAGGCTGACAACCTTACCACCACCCTGTGCCGTTGTCATGAAATCTGGGAACGTTAACTTCCTGGAACCCTCTGGGCCGCTCCCAGCCTGTAAAGGGACTGATTTACCTTTTCTATTAAAAAAGACATTATGAAACGCAAAGTGCCAAGCTCTAACAGAAATAAATGTTTTCTTAATTTCTACGCAACTTTGCGTCAGAATAACACTGCCCCCTCCTCTCTCTCTCTCTCTCTCTCTCTCTCTCTCTCTCTCTCTCTCTGTATGGCGCGACAGCCCAACTCGGGCCTACGTCGCCTTGTCTGAGGTTTCTAGATCATACAAAATTAGACTCACACATCCGACAGTACGGTGATCAGCTAGTCGCAGAAGCCGATACTCACACAACACACAACAAACCCAACAGTCACATATCAATGCCCTCAGCGGAATTCGAAACCGCGATCCCAGCAATCGAGCGGCCTCAGACCTGCGTCTTGGACCGCGTGGCCACCGTGATTGGCAGCGCTGTCCAAACCTTACATCAGTGCTGACGAACGTGAGGCCCGCGGGCAGCATGCCCATCGAGGGAGGTACTTGCGACCCTCCGGCACCTGGATATTTTCAGTAATACAGTTTAACAGGCATAATATACAGGGGTGCTGATAAGTCCCTAGCCCGACCAGGAAAGAAACTAGCTAATGTTTCTGTCAGAATGGCTTGAATTTCCTTCGGCGCCTTGCCTTGCAGGAAAAGAAAATTAATGACAGCTTTCGTCTCGATTTTGTTGAAGAGTGATTGACGCTATAAGCAACACCTTCGTTAATACTGTTACAACGGGATGTCTAAAATTAGATTTCCTGTACTTTCTTTATTCTGGAGTAACTTAATACCTTGGTGGTTAGGCACAGAGACAAATTACACTGCAGTTCACACAGAACTCCTCATTAGGCCAAAGTTAAATTCATGAGCACATTATATTAAAACTTTGCAGTCCAAATTACTTTGTGAATTTTAAACATTTTGTAAAAATTAATTTTTTCAGAAAATTTATAATCTTCGGAGTTAAAAAAAGCAGCCACAAAATGGCAGGAATTTAGGGGAAATTATACAAATCATTGCAAAATAACGCGTAGATTTCAGCTCGGCATTAGACTTGGTACCATGCAGGGCAGTGTTGAGTGAAACTCGACAATAGAACGGTAAGTACTAAGTCAAAGAAATCGGCTCGTACCTCTAAGTCGGTCGGGACTGTTAATGTTCTGTGACTTCGTATCCTAATTAGGATTGTCATGGTTTTCCTTAGTGCACACAGACAGTTCGTACAGTGCGGTTAAAGATATTCTGAACTAACGGAATGGCCATTAAGCCAAATTACAAGGCTATACATCGCCGGGAAAGCCTCTAACCTCACAGTGCCCTCAACTTCCAGAGTGTTACAATAAAGCAACTTGGTCTTCACACCGAAGGGTGAACATAGGGAGGGTTTTCGAGAATGGGGTGCTGAGAGAGATATTAGGGCTTAAGAGGGACGAGGTGACAGGCGACTGGAGAAGAGCTGCATGCTGCGTCCTAACCAAATATCATCTCAGTGATCGAATAAAGAAGAATGAGATGGGCTGGACATGTAACGTGTATGGGGGATAGGACTGGTGCATACAAGGTTTTGGTGCGAAGACCTGAGGGAACGGGACACTTGCAAGACCCAGGCGTAGATGGGAGAATAATATTAAAACGGATCTTCATGAATTGGGATGAAGAGGCATGGGCTGGGCTGGACTGATCTGTTTCTGGATTGGGACAGGTGACGAGCGTTTGTGAATGGGATAAAAATCCTTCGAGTGCCACAAAATGCGCGGAATTTCTTGACTAGCTGAGAACCTGTTAACTTCTGGGGACGAACTCTGCTCCGTGGATCTAGTTAGTAGTTCAGTAAGTAAATTAATTGGTTGGTTGGTTAGTTAGTTAGTTGGTTCGTCCGTTCATTCGTTGGTTCGTTCGTTCGTTGGTTCGTTCTTTCGTTCGTTGGTTCTTTCGTTGGTTCGTTGGTGCGTTGGTCAGTCAGTCGGTCGGTCAGTCAGTCAGTCAGTCAGTCAGTCAGTCAGTCAGTCAGTCAGTCAGTTAGGTGGTCGGACAGCCAGCCAGTCATTTCGTTCACAATCTAAGACGTCAATTACAGAACTGCATTTCCATCAAAGCAGCAGATTTGCAGTGCTTTAGGTGAGCTCTTCCATAAACTAAACAGACCCGAGAAAGTAAAACAAAAAACGCAAACATAACAGACTTTTATTAAAATATGGCTACCTTATTATTTTCATGCAGTGTTGAGTATGTCTGCATAATGTTCCTCTCAAACAATACAGCAGAAAAAATTATAAACCAACCGAAATCAGCCATTTGATTCCTTTCTTGCAAAGGCTAAAGAACTGAATGTGTAATTCCTTCTTAGCTGCAGACCTTCAGTAAATTTCTCTTGGCTTTTGCTATCATAATCAGCATGCTTCATTGACATGAGTTGTATTATTTTTATTTAAGATATTTTAAATATATATATTAATGTTCTGCTTATGTGACTGTAAACGTGTATCAACAAAATATCTGCAAGAACATGATAAACAGAACATGATAAACAGAACATGATAAACAGAACACAATAAACAGAACACGATAAACAGAACATGATAAGCAGAACATGATAAACAGAACACGATAAACAGAACATGATAAGCAGAACATGATAAACAGAACATGATAAACAGAACATGATAAACAGAACATGCTAAACAGAACGTGATAAAGAGTAAATGATAAACAGATCATGATAAAAAGAACATGCAGTTTAGGAGAAGGATGTTGGGCAAAACACAAGAAGAAGATGAACTCCCTTCCTTACGAATCATGGATCCCTACATTATTGCAGAAGAATAATTCAAGGAGATTTAGATGTCATTGTAACTTCTTCTCAGTTGTATGGAAAACTTGTATTCTTAGTTCGTATTTCTATAAGCTATTGAATCTTCAATGTTAATAAAAATCCAACCAGGTCATAATACTGTACAGCTACTTCCCACCAACTTGGACTGATGAGGCCACGTTGGAGGGAAGTACAGTACCTGTACCGGAGGTTGCGGTTACAGTTTTTAGTACTTCTGATGATGGGTGCTGTGACACCCGAAACATGTAGAGTGACTTTGCAGTAAATAAATATCTGCATACTGTTGCATCTGGTTGGAT
>Ga0123352_10017769_pt1 | contig 11330 bp, 3 predicted proteins | sample TergutLab28metaG_FD_89700 | JGI IMG/M metagenome (GOLD analysis project Ga0123352, IMG submission 89700) | Labiotermes labralis P1 segment gut microbial communities from Petit-Saut dam, French Guiana - Lab288 P1 | ecosystem: Host-associated > Arthropoda: Insects > Digestive system > Gut ... | reverse complement strand
GAATGCATTCACGTTCAATATCTCATATGTCTTTGCAGATTCAATCAAAGTTCAATTAGAATTATAGAGAAGATTAAAAAGCAGTGTTGCATGATTATAGTTCACAATATTAAGGGATGGCAACAGTACGGATGTAGGCATTACCGTTTTCTTCTAACACGCCTTTTTGTTTGCAGGCAAGTTCCATGACTCATAATGCAGGCAATCACGCCTACATAGATCAGCTTCGTGAACAGTTGAATACCAAAATAACGAATCTACATGTAAGTTTCATGAACACTGCTGGTGTGACGGTAGTGGTTACGGTCCTCGCGAATCTTCAAATTAAAACTGTACTAGATCTGTAGGGATATATGGAGTATGGAAAGCAAATAAATTTTTATCTGGATGTACAACATATTTAAGCATGGAATTTCGTATTTCAACAGAATAAAATTTTTTTTTCAGTTCTATTTTACTGTGTAATGCATGTTGTACTGTTGATATACGTAAAAGCATATATGTCACCCTCTCATTATTTCAGAACTGAATGCATTCACATTCAATCTCTCTCATATCCTTGCAGATGAAACGAAAATTCAGTTAGAAATATAGCGAAGATTATAAATGTAATGCTGCATCATTATAGTTCACAATATTAAGTGATGACAAAAGTACGGATATAGGCATTACCTTTCTCTGGGATGTGGCAACTAGTTGTTGCATAGAATGAGGTAAAAGTACTGAACAGACGATCGACCAAACCATACGGCGTCACATTCCACTAGACAGGCAACAATTCAGAATTCCAGTGATAAGTCTATATATGTCCAGGAATTTCTATTGAGAGATTTGTTGTGATATTGCAGTATGCTTCTCATATTATAAACCAGAAAAGTTCCTTTATAACGAATTTGTCTTACATGGGAACTCGGTCACATCCCTGCAGCAGCCACCCAGCAACCAACCGCAAGAGTGAGATGCCTAGAACAGGATTTCCACCACATTGTATCTTAAGGTAGGGTCCTATTACTGTGTTTAAAGAAAGAACACTTATCCTTAGCCTGCCTAACAATTTTCACGTGCATTTTTATACAAAGCGGAGTTCAAAAGTTTTAGGACTAATTTTTTTTTAAAAAATCGTAGCGACATGCCTTTTTTTAATTCAAAATAAGCACCATTCACATATATACAAGCTCTTGCGTGGTCCTGCACTTTCTGAAAATCTCCCAAAAATTCCCCTTTTTGGACCTTCTTTAATTTATCAGTTACGGTTTCTTGGATCTCAAGAACATCCGCAAAGTGGAGTCCTTTTAACTTCATTTTCAACTAGGTGAACAGAAAATATTCTGGCGGAGATAAATCTGGAGAGTAAGGGGGTGATAAAGGGTTGCAACATTTTTTTGGGTCAAAAATTGGCAAACACTTGCAGCTTTGTGGGCTGTTATTTAAAAAAAAATCAGTCCCAAAACTTACGGATCGTACTGTGTAGGAAGAAGTGTAATCATGCTGAGTCCAATAACCCCTTCCTCCCCCAAATTATAACTTCTTTAATTCAAGATACTGGTTGAAGTGTGAAAATTTTAATTTTCAAAAATGAAATCTGTGCTGAGCTAGCCAGACTGATTCCACCCAACTGTACTTCATTGCCAGTTAAGTTACAGTAGAACCATTCTGTACATAAGCACCAGTATGAACTCTAAATGCCTGTCACGTTACGTCTTGTGCCTGCAGCAAATTGGGATGGAAGACGTAGTGTCAACGGTGCGGGTAGCAGCTACAGTTGACACACACACACAGCAATTCAAAACAATTTCAATTAACATCCTGCACTTTATAATACAAAGTGACGTGTGCTGTAAAGTGGTCTCATTCTAGGTAGCTAAGTACTTAAGCAATGTTAACATTCTATTCACTTGTGATTTTTGACCTAAGTGGGACATGTGCTGGTTTTTTGTGTTTCCAGTGAAAATCTGTAAAGCCATTCTATGTCAGTTGGCATGTAACGACTTGTAATTCGCTTTGGAATTTTACTACAATTTTTGGAAAAATTCCATTCTTATCCATATCAGACAATAATGTCGGGCACTTCACATGCAGCTCGAAATGTTTTATTTCTCGCGTTTCGAGGGCAGCTCTTTATATGACAGACATGACGACATAGCAGTGTTGACGAAGAATTCAGTCTTGTGGGATGTGGCACCGTGTATATAAGCATCTAGCTACTAACCTTCCGTAATAGTTTGATGCTTCATTATTCAGTGTACATGGCGTCATATCTCAGAGACCTTCAATAATTTTCAACCCTTCACATGGGCCTATTGATCGCAGAGGCGAACACCTCGATACCTTATTTATTTGTGATTTATTTCACGAGTGTCGGTAGTGACATTCTGCAGCGTCAAACTTTAAGATGGTTGGTGCACGTGGCAGGAAGCAGTCAAATTTAATTTGAGATACTCTCCTACTACTTTATGGGAGAAACTGAAGAAAAACCACGAAAACCCACAGTTATAACAACCTGTCCCTTTGCGTAAGTTTGGAAACAGGTTCTCATAAATCGACACGGGGTTCGTAATCAATCAACAGCAACTACTTAGTCTTTCAGTAATCATCTTATCATTCGACGCTACATAATCTGATGTACTGAGACACCGTTAAAATTAAAGCAAGCGGATGCATAAGATGTCACACAAATTGCGTCGTTTGCAGCCCTTGAAGTGTTGCAGACTGCAACAGAGTGTACCAATAAGCTGTAATCTCCTGTTCCTACAAATCAGACAGGAGACATTTTGTAAATTTTAACTAGCAATGTGTTTGAAATCTTTCAGAATATTGAAGACATTACAGAAGAGGACATGCGAAAGGTGGAAATGTGCAGATGTGATGTATTGCAGACGTCATGGGGTCATACTTATTTTTAAAGTGTATTTTCACCTCCTGCACTATGAAATTCGTAAGTAACTAATTTACATATTTCAGTTCTGCCCTTCAGCGGCTACCTCCATAAGTCCAAAAATGTTATGCTGACCAGGATCTACTTTTGTGCAGCCGCAGTGAGCCAAATGTTTTTGACAATTCAGTACCAAATTTGAGAGCCTGGCTGCAGCACATAAATTTGCTGTTAACACTGGTCGTTACTTCAGGACGGAAGGTGGATTGGTATACACGAGAGTTCCCCAAACTTCCTTTTTTTTATTTATCTTGTTTTCGAACTGCGTGAAGAATTTGGGCCAATATAATTCACTTACGAAAAATTAAATGCAACAAAAATGTTAATGTTAATCTAAGACAAAGAAATGTCTAACGGAAAACACACAACTTGACATATTCCAAATAGACAGGCTTCTTAAACTCTTGGGCCATGGATCCTTTTGAAATTCTGGTGAAACATATGGACCCCATCATAGGAAAATTTATTTCAATGCGTAACATAAAATACACAGTATCCTTCCCATGAAACCGAATGGATAGTGGAGTTCGTAAGGAGCATCTCAAAGTCTTTGAATTTTCCACACACATCTTCTAATTATGCAGACACCGTTTATTTCTTAAGCTTTATATGTAAGTTCCTTCTGGCAGATGATCAGAATTGTAAGCACCCAGAGCCTGAAGCAGTTCAAATTTCAACCACAGTGTCCCAAATATTATGTAGTGAAGTACTTGATACTGCAATTCATTGCACATTCTGACTATCAGATATAATTTCCTCTGACACCATAGATGTAGATCACCTGCCAGGCACCTCCTATATTTTTTATCCTGCTAGAACTACAGAATTTTTGGCCCTTCTTAATAAACTCACAGATGTTAAGCAGCTTTGAAGACTTGGCTGTGAATTAAATCGTTTTGAATCCAAATTCAGTTTGTAGAAACCGATTAAACGTCACGCTACTGTACTGCTTCCATACTGGTCGAAAATAAAATCAAACATGTCGGAAATATAAAACTTTCTGTCTTATGTCATGTGTTCAAGCGTAAGGAGAGGCTGAAAAAACTGCAGTATGAAGCGTAGGGTCCAGCTTGTAAAAGTGGCAATTCACTGGATCAGAAGAATGATTCACAGGGGGTCACTTGAACAGCAGGAAACAGTGAGGTTACATCTGAACCTAGACCGTGATGAATTGAAATTGTGGGTGTAAAAAAGCATTATACAAAAGAAAAACTGCTACTAAATACATGTACTTTAATTTTAGACTGATCTAGATTTCGAAATTATAAAGTGCGTGAAATAGTACAGGTTTTTTTTGTAAATAATCATGAATACAAAATGGCATACAAATGAAGGAATACAAGTAGAAAAAGACAGGATTTTTCGAATCTAAAAGAGTACTAAACAGTATTCTACTGCGTAAATGTAGTACTTTATCAGAATTCTCAAAAATAGGATTGAAAGTAATATGAAATATTGAGTAATCATTAAATCAATTCCTGTAATTATTATCAGCCTTCGGATTGCTTGTTCGAACTAAAGCCTTCTGCTGTGGCACAGTCTCAATGTGGCAAACTGGACAGTAAAATCAACACACCTCTATTCCAAATTCCATTCCGTCAATATGGAGCTTTCTATAAAAATATTCCACAAAATCGGATTAAACAAACAGAACCTGTAATAAATCTACTGCAGTATTTTGCATGCAAATAGTCGTGAATGCTCCCTCCACCCACAAGTATTCCGCATTCCTCACTGGGCCTGCACTCAGAGTCCTTTACTAACCATTCTGCTATCAGCACAAGTGATAATGCTGTTATTTCCTAAACACGCTAGTTGGTACATTTCACGAACAGTGCTGGGAGTGTAATTTAAGTTTTCCCTTTGTTAGGCCATTAAATTTTTCAGTATTCACGTCGCAACCACTCTCATTATAGCCGACAGACATATAACAGCCTTGAACAAGGCGGCGATCAGTTCTTCCTATGTTTAAGGGACTAAGGTGCCATTATATGTAATACAGATTGTGTTTGGTAAGGTGTAATCTGGCTAGGAAGTCTGAACTGAAAGAGAACTTGTACCTACACATTCTATGCAGTAGATGACCTTAAGGAACCAGCTGTAACACACAATCTTTCACTAGCAGCACATGAATTTATCGGTTTTAGGAGTTATTATGTTACGTGGTTTTTTTAAATTCCATGTCTGGTGTAGTTATGCACACTAATTAATTTAATGTTCAAAGCAGACAGCTGTGTCAATATCTCATGTACCACTGATGTGGCAACATTGCTGTACAGACTAAAGGTAGTTTTTAGACTAGACATCCCAGTTGTGTTTTAATTATATGTATATAAGGAGAAAACAAAGAATGCCAATCACAATCTCAACACAACTTTATCTGTGTGCAAACCAGCTACACGTTTCGGCTATATATAACCACCACCCGGTTCAACAAAGAACCGTATATAAGAAAACTAATACAAAGCAATAAAATTGTAGCGACGTGATCTTTTCCGAAATTATCATACATTTGTATGAGGTTACATAAAAATACACGAGAAGAAGGGACTTGTGAAAGGATTGTGGAAAATTGTAAGAGTTTTAAAATATCTAATGATATTTTGTTAAAAAAAATAATAGTAGTAATGAAGTTCTGAAGTTCGATGTAAAGACGTTGGCGAACAGATTATCGTAAGGGTTGCTGGACAGCAAAATTATATATTCTCAGATGAAAAGCTATTAAGTATAATGTTTAAAAATAAAACGCATTTTGAGAAGCATATATTCGTACATGCATATTTAGATGAACTTGTGTTTATACTGTGATTTATATCCCTTCTACTTACGTAAGACTAAAGGAAATTTTGGAAATATCGACTGCAGTGAAAGTTGTTGTTACTGCTGGTCCAGAAGGCGTTTCTTAATTTTTTCAGTATATTTCAAGCTTTTATTCTTAATTAAAGTTATAATTATTGAAATAATATAAATACAGTACTGTCACACTCCTCTTCAATTTCAGTTCCAATTGATTTAAGTGTAATTCAGAGTTTGTTTTTTGAATTGAGTTTAATTAATTTATTTATTTATTTGTACAAACTTTGTTCATCCTTAGGTTTAAGTTCTTCACTGAAAGTGAGTGAAGCATTACAGCACATTGAATTCCTGAAAATGTGTTGATATTCTTTTACATATTTTCTTTTTAACGTTGTACTTATGTAGTAGATGTTGTTCATTCTTACTTATTAACTGTCACTCTTGTGTGTGTAAATATCTATTGACACTTCTTCACATTCAGCTTTGAATTTATATGAATAGAGTTCATTCATTTTTTGATTAAATTTCATTTTGCCTTTAGCAGATATTAATGGAGGTTCTTAAGTTCAATATTGAAATTAATGATTTCACTCTTACAATAAATTTCATTTGGCATTTATGTGAATATTCATTAATGTCTTTTTTAAATCAGAGTGCTATTTATCCGAATATAGATCTTCCATATTTTTAACTTTTCACTCGCAGTCACTGACAGACACAAGGAGGACCAGCAACAGTAACATTTATATCCGAAGACATCTCATATACGACACGACACGCTGCCATCACGCCATCGCAATATAACATAACAGTACAGCATATAAGTAACTTTAGAGTGAAAAGTAGCTCCCTGATGATGGTTTAAAGAAAAAACCGAAACATGTCGGAGCCCTTAATGTTTTAACCAATTGAGGTTTTACATTGCATTTTTTAAATTTGTGCATATGTTGGTAAATAAAAAGCAAAATCTTCCATATTTGTTTACAATTCCTGTTTTCTTACTTTTAATATAATAAAGAATTTTGTTGTTTTATTACAAACTAGTCTTACATTATTTCATTGTGTATTACTTGAAATATAGGTTCCCCATACTGCACGAAAAGTGAGAATCCTCGATTAATTGATGGCCCCCCCAAAAGAAGTTTTTAAAATTTTTAATATATTTTTTTGTAATAACATGTTTTAATATTTCTTATAATGTTTAAATTCCATTTCGTCTTTTATCTAAAAAATAGTGAAATTGAAAAATGAAAAGGACTTTAATTTGCCGTATTTTTTTGAGTGAATTCCCAGCATCTGAAATTTATGTGCCCACATTTCAGAACACACTGTCTGTTCCATCTTCATAGGTCTTGCGAACAAGAAGAGTAACTTGGACCAGATTCCTAGAGTAGTTTTACAGGTAAAGGTTCAGTTCAAAAGAAGCCTGCGCCAATTGGAAGGATGAGGCGGCGTGTCCGAGTAGAGGAACAAGCTGTGGAGGGCTCTGGCTCCAAGTGGAGACCTGTAGTAAGACAAGTACATACGGCATAAATTGCCCCATGTCAGAGCGAGGAAGAGGAGCCATGGAATATTAGTGTTCTAACTTCTGTATTTCAGGTGGCTTTCTCCTTTCTTTAAGCATGTTGTGTGGGTGCATTTACAGTTTTATGGCTTCCCTGATGAGTTGGTTCATGTATTCTTTTTTAGGGAAAAAAGTTTTGTATCCTTTAGTAGTATCGACCAGGACCATATTATTAAACTATATGTTTTATCACACATTACAAATCACGAACATGTGTCGATCGCGCTTCCAATCATCATCAGGGTAGCTTTACAAGAGTATTAAGAATACCGTAAACAGCCAAACTGAATAAGGGGAAGCACTGAACAGTATGATAGATGTCTCAACTCTCCATATGGCCACAAATTGTCAGCCTATATATTATTAAAGTCTCAAAAACCCCCTGTGAATCAAACCGCAACGGAGTGAAGATGGTTTATGTTAACGGCATACAACAATACAACCAGGTTTCTTTGTTTAAAACAACTACATCATATTTGTTTTTAATTTTCTTGGGATTTTAAAACCGAGTTGCTGCTGTGTTTATAAACAAGAAAACCATCTAGCAGTGTTCATAGTTGCTGTTATATTTATTTTCCAAATTTTCTGTTTTTGTGGCACTACTGTATATATATATATATAGTTAATAGCACTGCACAAACTTTCTCATACCAGTTCCCTGTAACGTTATATTATTATATAATCTTGTAATTAATGTTGAAAAAGTAGTTGATGAGGATGCAAAATATAAGTAATAGTGCTTATTCGAGTAAGTGGGTGCGTTAATACACTGAATATCGCTAATTTTTATACAAATTTGCAGTAGCTATAAAAATCTGCTGTTAGGAAAAAATTTTGTTATATTTACTTCAATATTTTTATATTTTGCTTCTTGCGTGTATTGGTTTATTATTTATTAGATTCCAATATAAATACTTGATTGTTATACATTAGAAGTACGAACATTTCTGGATACAACAATTAAAGTCTAATAATTGTTGCAGCGAATTACTGACGTACGTAACATTTCTTCTGGGCTGCATCATTTCCCAGAAGAACTAAATCCTCCGTAATACAGATGTGAGAACCTCAAATGTCGCAAATCCTGTGTTGTGACTCTAACATCATTTAGTTTATATTGTCGTATGAGAGTAACGTGCAATTTTGTCGAGGGATTTACGTGCTGCATAGGTGAACGAACATCACATTCGAATTGACTGAGTACTTACGTTGCTTACATTCTTATGTACGTGAAACATTATTATTGTGTGGAACTTAATAATTTAGCCTACGTTAAATTTGCAGGAAATATTAATAAAGTTTCTCATCATGGCCAAAAATGTATTTTATTTACAATAAAGATTTTGCGTATATTTCTTCGTTTATTTTCTGTCCACATGACAAATTTCACCTTCCCAACTCCATCAGTTCCACAGTAAACGGCAACAACCCAAAAATAAATGCAGGTACATCCATCCTTCCTTTTATGTTCACGGTTCACAGTAAATTAACCGTAAAATATCATATAGGGCTACATTCCAGAACTCCGTCACATATAATTTCATTGCCACAAATTAATGAACGCTGCTATGAGCCCCAGCTAGCAAGTTGATTAGACCGCCATGTTGTATTAGCAACTGCGTGAGATTAAAATGATGGAGTGTTCTGTACATCATATTTTGTGAAAGTTTGGAAACAAGTTTCAAAATCTGAAAGGCTACAGTCACACACAAGTTCGCACATACAGGATTCCTTAAGCATTATATTTTCCCATAAGAAGGGGAGGTAAGAACACTTGACTTAACAAAAAGGCGCACATCCACAACTCCTTAGCGGGTTTGTAGCAAAACATTTCATTGATGGCACTACATTTTATGACATTTTCATGCTGATTGTTGGGAGTTATAAGGGAAAGAACTTGGAAAACCTTAAGTGAAGGCCAGAGTACTGGTACAGTAATTATTTTGATGCACGAAACTAGAAGAGCAACTTAAATTGAAAAGCACCACTCTGGCAGGTCGCTTTAGACACTGCGTTAAGCAAAACTCAAAAGACAAACGAATTATACCCATAGGAATATTAAATATAAATAAAATATGACAACGGTCTGATCAGTATCAATAATTGTGATAACATGGGTAATAAATGTAATAACACCTTTTTTCCACGTGTCACACACACTCTTAGAATTATCGGTATGACAATATTGGCTGTGCAGCACACACTATGCAGGTTTTTCCGTGCTTTTTCCTCAGTTGTAAGGCAAATGAAGGTGAAAAAGGTGGAAAATACGAAATTCTTCTTCTTTACTGTTCTTGACACATGAGGCTTTATACCGCACATTATTATCAGATGTTAATCTTGTGTGTTCCATCGCTATGAAATATTATTCATAACTAGAAAACACGAATTCCAGACAGCTCACATCCCTATCTGGACTAGTGTGTCGGATGTGGATATGAAATTCTGTGCAAGTGCCAGGGTTACATATCCCCCCTCCAGTCCTGTGCCTCATCGTGGCGAGGGGGTGTAACAGTGAATGGTGCCTGCTTCTGTGTGGACATGTTGTAGATATCGGGGAAATATTTCAAGTGCATGTAGGAAGACTGCATAATTTTAAGCTGGCATTTTGTGTATACAGTACTAAATGTTAAACTAATTTAAAATTTTTGTCTCGTATTTCACACATTTACTGGATATATATTTGTTAACACATGTTACCACCAACCATATTTACTTGCAAACTTGTCCTACAACTGTACACTAATTGGTCAGTAAATCAATTAACAAATTCAGTGTAAGTACTCCACAAACTAGTATAGGACTGTAATGTATCTGGTACAGTACAAGAAGTGTATGATTTAATCCCTTGTACATACTTTCCACATGAAGTGACATCCTTTACTGGCCAAAGCAGGACAAGACAAAAACTTGAAATGCTGTGATATTCCAATCAAATACGTAGATTTTGTTTTGTAATTTAAAGCTGGAACGTTGAAAATTGTGTATAATTGTAGGAAGATGCAACAGCTTAAATTTTTATAAGATCTTGCATTTTTTCGCAGAAAGACAAATACAGTTCTTGGCTTATTCAGCCACACTATTTGGTCAAATATAATACATATTTTAAACTAATTATACAGCTAGGATTTTAAAGCCGAATTGGGTCATGATAACTGGCAGTCTCACGTCTCAGCCGCTTTATTCTAGCGAAATAGACCCCGATACCCTTTGAATAGGAGGACGTTGGAGCGGGTCTGCATATTCTGGGGAAAATTCTCCTGCCCCTACCGGATTTAGAACCCCGCTTCTCCAATTTCGCAGCCTTGTCACTATACTGACTACACCATCCTAGCTCCAAATGATACTGAGTCAATTGTGACGGTGCAACAGAGGTTTCGGATTATGTACCACACAGAACCACCTACAGACAAAACAATTTGTGAATGGTACATGAAATTCCAGCAGAGTGGCTGCCTGTGCGCTGCGAAACGAACAGGCCGTCCGGGCCCATCGGCTGAGACTGTCGAGCGTGTGCGAGAAACATTTGTCAGGAACCCTCAGAAGTCAACAACTCGCTCAAGCTGGGAATTGCAGATGTCTCAGTCAAGTGTTTGGCGCATTCTGCGCAAACGTCTTCGCATAAAAGGATACCGGGTGCAGTTTTTGCAGGCGCTGAATCCCCAGGATCATAATCTTCGTTTACACTTCTGCTTGGATTTCCAACAGCGGCTACGGGAAGACGGGTTTGCTGAGAAGCTGGTTTTCAGTGATGAGGCGACGTTTCATGTGTGTGGTAAGGTAAATCATCACAACGTATGCATTTGGGGCACAGAAAATCCTCATGCAACGATTGAATACGTCCGTGATTCGCCTAAAGTGAATGTGTTTTGTGCCATTTCCTCTTGCAAAGTCTACGGACCATTTTTCTTTGCAGAGCCAACTGTTACCGGTATTAACTACCTGGACATGCTGCAACTGTGGCTAATGCCACAATTACAGGAAGATATCGTGGACTTCATTTTTCAACAAGACGGAGCCCCGCCACACTACCATTTG
>Ga0123352_10017768_pt1 | contig 11330 bp, 4 predicted proteins | sample TergutLab28metaG_FD_89700 | JGI IMG/M metagenome (GOLD analysis project Ga0123352, IMG submission 89700) | Labiotermes labralis P1 segment gut microbial communities from Petit-Saut dam, French Guiana - Lab288 P1 | ecosystem: Host-associated > Arthropoda: Insects > Digestive system > Gut ... | reverse complement strand
TATATATATATATATATACACACACACAAGAAACTGACTGGGCCCTCCGGCGTACTGCCGATCTCAAGAATGCGTGGGTCTATACCTCCGCCAACTTATGTGTATAACTTGGTGCCTGATTAAGCACAGGGACAGCTTGACATTTATTTGTAATTGTAAATAAATTCTGTGGTAGGAGCTGAGCTAATATTTCTTCCTTTATCGACATGTTTGAAATCACAAGTTGATAGACGATTTCAGTTCCTTTATTGTAGTGTGATTTCGCACATCAAATGACCTGTAAGATTCCTGCTTTGTTAAACTATTCGAACAAAAAACATGTACAAACAAATAAGGATAATTTATTTATCCCAAGAAGAATTTAGTGTTTATTAATAGTGCCAGTGAATATTGTAGACTAATTACCTGTTATGAAACTTCGCAGTATTAAAGAAATTATAGTCCATTGTGTAATCTCCATTGTATGCTCGTTAACGTTATAGCGGAGCGTGTCTCCAGCGAACGGTGAAATACAATGTACAGTTTTAGACGCGTTTGCAAAATGTCGAAAAGCGACTATTAACGTCATCATGTCTGTCTGTCTGTCTGATCGCATGGAAGAATTTGGCTGCCGCTATACAGATTTTCATGAAGGTGTTTCTAAAATATGTAGAGAAAACTCGAGTGTCATTAAAATCTGACAGGAATAACATGTACGTACTGCGTATGAAGACAGGTGTGAATTTATGACAACATCACGTTGAATTCTGCGTAGAATAAGGAATATGTTAGGTAAAATTGTAGAGAAAATCAAAACACACATTTTGTATTCTTGTTGCTCCACCGTGCATATCGTCGGATTATTTAATAATGTAGCAACTGATGAACATATATAAAACTTTTTCACATTAAAACACTAAAATTGCTCCGACATGTTTCGATCCAAGGATCATCCTCAGGGAGCTACACTTTCCTTGCTAAAGTTACTTTTAAAAAATAGTTACTGACTGCTTTCATTATATAAACCTGGTTCTGTGGCAGCATGTCTTGTTGTGTAAGGGTATGTTGCTTTGCTGCGTGATACTCGCAGTATCACGCAGCAAAGCAAAGGACGCACTCCCGCAGTTGGGCACTCTTAGCAACATACCCTAACACAACAAGACATGCTGCCACAGAACCAGGTTTATATAACGAAAGCAGTCAGTAACTAGTTTTTAAAAGTAACTTTAGCAAGGAAAGTGTAGCTCCCTGAGGATGATCCTTGGATCGAAACATGTCGGAGCAATTTTAGTGTTTAAATGTGAAAAGGTTTTATTTATGTGCATCAGTTGGTGTACTATTAATAACACACTTTTGTGTTCAATAATTTCGTGTTATCGAAATTCTTACCGTTTATTAGACGATGTGAAAAAAATATTGTAGAGCCACACAAATCATAGACGACAATGTAGTACGAAGCATGCGCTTTAAATGCTGAATAACTAAGGCAAGAATATATTTAATACTAATTTTTGTTAACAGCAGTACGAAATATTTGTAGCTCGACAAAGTTGCAAAGGTAACCCATTAATGCATTTACATAGGCACCCCGTACACCTTCATATTTTTGAGAGCTGCATACACGTCAACAACTGTAAAAACGTAACGTACTGTTTCTTTTGAATGGCAACAACAGTTACATGAAATTGCCACTATGTAACATCTTACGTATATCTTCGGTCTTGTATTTTCTTAAAATGGAATATGTTGTAATACTTGCAAAATGAGAAAAAGTTTAAAATTACTCCTTAAATCTTGTAGGGGAAAAAAACTTCTTCCCCTTCCAGTACGCCAAGTCTATCCGATACATTTCAAGGCAACTTAAGTTCAGACATGCCTCTAAAGCAACCAGTTCACTTATTCGCCCTGACCATAACATCTTGTTCTTCAACTAATGAAATGGGCAAGCGTTCTGTTTATCCCCTCGTGTCATGTCAACGTAGGAACGACGCGCAGAACCCCAGAGCCTTGAAGTAGCGTTCACATCCGGCATTCAGTACATGCAGATTAATGACGGCAGGCAACAGATTTTGTGTGTCTAAGGATGCCGCAGAGCAATACAAAGGTTAAAGGGAATAGAGTTACAAGAACTGTCGTGAATGTGGATTGGTTACAGTGTGTACCTGATCTGACGGTACACACACATTCACACTCACATGCATATGCTTGACGGTGTATTTTTGGACCATAGGTTATTGGGGTCGGGACAGAGTTATGTCTGTGATGACAAGGCTACGGGCTGGACAGACGGAGAAATTTAGGTTCGATTCGCGAAAGGGACAAAATTCTTTTTTTCTCCGAAGGGTCCAGAGCGATTTTCGCCCTTATTCTTCCTCCCATACAGTAGGTACCGGTGGGCTGTTCCTGGGACAAAGCGGCATGGGCTTGAAGCAGACTACTTAATTCCATACAGTGTGGAATTTATGAATGGGTGGAGCTGTACCTCCACGTATTCATGTTATTTGTACAGGGATAATACGCTTACTTTTCACAAGATTTTCCTGTGTAGTAAGGGTTTAGTGCTTGCTGAAACCTAAAATTGCGATTTAGTGAGCAGCTCGTATGTTTCTTGTCTGAAGGTTCTGGGTTTAAATCATTACCTGGTAACCGACTCTCCTGACCCTTATCTTGCTCTTCATTATTTCCTCAAGGCAAATCCTGGAGTAGTACTGAAATTAGATGAAGGCTGTATACTTACCCACTCTTTCGAATTCGTTATTCCGACTTATGTACGTAATATGACCTACTGACAGTGTCGTTAAATAAGGGAAGCGATACGTAAATAAAAGCCTGTAGGCTGTGCTTGGTGAGATAGAACTAAGGATCGTCTTTCCATCTGTTTAAATGTACGAACTTCTAGAGTTACGTAACACGGTACAAGAAATAATTGCGGATGCGACTGTTCAAGAGGAACTATAATGAAATTTATTATTATTATTCATTAGTTTGTCTTCTTGCACAGTTTACACAATTAGGGTCCTATTCAGGTCCAGCAATCTTGAGTGTTTTTTTTCTGTCCTCCCATTAGGCTATCACCCACCCTGTCTCTCTTTCCCTTCCTCTCACTAGAGTTACTTACGCTTGTCTCTTACTAACATCCACCTTCAATGATTGTCTCTTTTTCCATTTCTTATCTTTTTTTTTTTATAAAAAGATTTACTTTTAGCCTGATTTTATTTATTCAAGTAATGAACACTATAGCTCACCATTACATCACCTATGAGCTTTGAATTTGTGCTTTCATCCATTTCAAATTTGAAGTGGTTGGCCGATTTCTACCATACGTAATTCAAAATCGCAATATTGAGGGGCCACCAACGAAATAATTTTTAAATTCTTGTAATCACTAATACTAACATTGTGGAAACGCGAACTAGTGAGCGATATTAGTGCTACATACATTTAGGTCCCGAATTGAGGTTTATTGATAGATTTCTTAAGAAAAAGCAAATTCTTGGACTTAATAAAAATGTATAAATATCGTAGTTGTAAACTTTGTGTAGCTTGACTTTTAAACTCTTGTTTAGACTTACAGAAAGTGAAATCACACAACGGCTGCCGTTTAATTAGTAATTAACTTTTTGCATCCATTTAGTTTTTAACTCTGTAGAATCTAAGGAAGAGTTACTGTTCGAAGAACTGATTCTTTGTTTCTGAAGTGTCTGGATTTTGTAAAAAAAAAGAGAAAGAAACGTTTTACTATCTCAGTCATTAACGTTACACAAGCTCTGTGCTATTTTTCAGCAGTAGTAATTCTAGGTTTAGTAGAAATAGAAAAGAAAAAAAAAATCTTTAAATAGATGGTAACACCTTTGTAGAAACCTTCTCGACGGGTTGATGAACGAACTTTTGCTCTCTTCCGAAGGTGAAGCAGAGAGGTAGGAACCTGCGGCTGCTCTCATGAAATGGATATCCTAGTCAGACAGTTTCCCATTATGGTCAGTGCTGAGCAGTGGATGAACGGCCCTTGTGAAATTGCGTGTTGCCACTACATGACAGACCTGAACCATTAAGGATTCCAGCACCAGGAACACGAGCCTCATTTCAGTTATTGTGCTGGCTACATGACACGTAAACAGGTGTCATGATCTAGTCCTCTGCCATCTCAGTGGACGGTATATAGACTGTGGGGGTGGAGGGTTGTTCCGATCCCAGTGGTCCTGCGGTATAAGGCGTGGGTCATCGGCCGCTCTGTTGTTGCGATTGCGGGTTTGAATCCCGCCGGGAGCAGCGATGTCTTTCGGTGCCGAAATTTTTTGCTTTTGTGGAACATCGCAGAGTTGTTTATTTTACATTTAAATGGCGCCATGATTTAAATTAAACCATACAATAACGCACACGACTCCAGACTCCACTATCGAGCGGTCAGTAACCGTGTTCCTATTTTGGATGCCCACTATTCAAATCTAAGCCCCAAGATCGGCTAAACTGACATATTTATCGTGACTTTTCTCAGTCCTACTAGGAAAATTTCGAGAAGCCACTTTAAATTAAACCAGGGTCGTTTCCTTCCACCTTGTTTCGAATTCATTTCTCACGAACTGTCCTTCAAATCGATGCGTCATAATCTGAGGTTTTTGAATCGTTGTTATGTATAACAAGAATAAATGTATAAAATCACAATAAACATGAAACTTAAAACCGGAAATTACGTCATTTGGGTGTAAATTTGATTAAAACAGGCACTATATGGTCCCGCCTTGTTATGTGTTCTATTTTATTCTGTTGTTGGTGTTAGAGAATGAACGAAACATATTATCTGCTTGTCAGTATTCATAAATGAATTAGATATATTGTACTACATTTGCTTTAGCTAATGTTAGCAATATTCTGCACTTCCTGCCGGTGCCAGATAGCTAAACAGTTTATGACGTTCACAAGCATGACAGAAGTATGGTTAGTGGGTGGAAACAAAAACTTTGTATTGGAAATTACTTTACTGTAAAGTTGGAAACGAACATGTGTGCTAATTATAGAGGTTTATCAGGATCGGAGTGCATATTTCATCACCCCTCTCATTGAACTACTGGATGTGAATTGTAATTGTACTTTGATGTGAAGAGGGCTATTATAACATTGAAACTATACAGTGACATAGCTGAAACACGGCTCACCTAATTGAGGGTTCAATATATGTGGGTTCCGCTTCCAAACCTGGTGAATATGACTCCATTCCAGATGAAGGTTACGGAACCTGTTGTTTATTTGACAGTGATGTTGCCGTTCTATTTCAAGTTGTTCCAGAAGGATCCATATTATTCCATTAACAAAGACCAGAAACTATCAGTGTATTGCTTTTGATACAACATTGACGGCATCTTGCCTGATTTGCTGTGTTTGTATTGCGTGTCGAAACAGTACAAAGTGTGGTAGCTTTTGTGTGGCCAGGGAAGATGTAACTCGAGAAAATCCGCGTCGATGCTGTACTTTTAATCACTGAAACAGTTTAAGTCTTACAGGATTAGTAAACTGTAGTGGGATTAAAATACTCTTCATCAGCTGGTTTTTTAATGTTTTGATGTATGTACAGTTCATCATGTACAGTTTATTATCCAGACCAAGAAATGCAATATATATATAAACAGTATTTTATATAAAGCAATGCTTCTACATGTTTCAATATATCTGCATCATCTTCAGGAAGTGATGAGCACATGTGCTCGAAACATATAGAAGCATGAATTAATACTTATTGTGAAACAAATTTTGTGTATCAAGTTGGTTAAATACTGAGATAAGTACAACTTTATTTTAAAAAGTCACAGCTGGGAAGACTTGAATTCCAACAACTGGTTAATTGTCGTTAACCTGCGAGAAAAAGAATACCGAGAGGCAGCCAGATGCAATATTAGTGAGAAGGTAAGGAACCTTGGATGCGGATTCACCTGGTTTTATGCGGACTGCACTGTGCGCGGAACAGCAGCAGTACGAACGCTGCGGTGAGCAGCGCAGTGAAACTGGAACACACCAGTGAGCGGCTCGACGACTTAAGTGTGCAATCAAAATCCCAGCAGATTTGGAATAAAATTCTTAGAGCCTTACTGACATGTTGAAGTGAAATTTCAGGCTGTCATGCAGCTGTGACTAAGAGCCTGATCTTCTTGCTTCTGGTTAGGATCGTCCCGCTACCTGCACTTCTGTAGCAGTTTACAAGTTTCTGAACTCAGAAGACCGCGGCTTAAGTCAGTTTACAGGGCGAATTCATTGTAATTCACTGAATTGTGTTAATACTCTATATTGAGTAAGTTAATTTGTTATAACTACTGAAACTTTTAGTGTTGCTGCTACTAAGTGAAGTTTAGCGGACCCTTTAGATGCGTCTTACGATTTAGAAGAGTTAAACACTTTCTATTAAAGACCTTCTTCTGGATGATAATGCTACTACCGGAGGTTACTTCGTCTTGGTACACCATACGTGGTTGCGCTGTGGCTGGAACTCCTGTTTTGTTCGTATTCCGAAGACTTAAATTTTTCTTCTCGGTCTTGGGGGACAAGTATCCTGACTGGTCCTTTTCTTATTCCTGTGTGCTTCATCATTCAGTCCTTCTGCCATGCGTGGCTGTATATATTTGAGGAAGATTTTTTTTTTTTTTACTGAGCGGCGCAAAACCCAATAAGGCAACAGGTTAAAAGTTGAGTGTCGGTTGACTTTTGTACCGTTATGTATATAGGTTGGAACTGAATATAATAGAATAGAATAGAATAGAATACAGAAGGGCGAGTACCGCACTGACCTGTGCAGCTCGACTGATACTGATATTTTGTGCTGATATATGTAGGTTACTAAGAAAGCATTTGCTGACATCTGGACTTTTGTGATTAACGGATCATAGTTTTATCTGCCTACTCACACAACACAACGGGTTACTGCACCATGCCATTTTGGTAGTGGCCAGTTGAAATGTAATGGCACTCGCGCAGAAACCAGATTTCGTATTTCGGCGAAACGGACGAGTCCATTTAAATCCAAGGGGGCTTCAATTCATTCGACTACTGGCAGCCGAGGTGTGCGCATCAGCGGTAGTAACGCTGAATACACCATGTTCCGAGGTAATGTGAAGGGTACAGGCTACCTACTCCATTGGCCAGTTTCCCCTTCACTTCCCCTCCCGTGCGTCACCGTGTGCCATCACATTTCAACTGGAGTCTACTTATAAATTACCCATTTTCCACATACAAACGTGGCTGTAAAACGCAGTTTCTCGAACAACATGAAAATTAGTCTGCAGCTAGGTAAGGTACGGATGTTCTGTGAAGAAATTTGATATGACAACTGTGCGAACGCATTAAATGCTGGGTTCTAGCGATGGTAACCTATGTCATTGCAAGGAAATGGCGAGCGTCTCTTTCTTTGTGCTTGAACATCCGCCAGGATAAGTCTTCCCCTTGCCTTACGCCAGTTCCCATGGCTGGTATGGACAAGACGTCGGACGTCCAGCCTGTAGGCAATCTCTCTTTTGTGAAATTTATATTCTGGCATAAAGACATGCACTAAGATTAGAGTCTGATTTATCTGCGTTCTGAGCCCCGTAGAGCCAATAGACGTAACCTGCTCTAGCCGTTGAGCCATCTCATAGGTTTCAGCAGCAAGAGTCATGGAAACGATAAACTGTCCATTCAATACTAAAACACTGTTTTTCCTAAATAGCTAAATCGCGAAGCACATTTATGCTTATATATCTATCCGATATGACAAGTTGGACACTTAACTCTTTCACCTGCCTAAGCGAGTGTAGAAGGAATCTGGCGACAACATTAGAAACGCACTAAATTATTAGGTGCTGCACAGTTAGACAGATGTAAGTGGCTTCCTGTTGTATGTGGCAGTGACCAAAAGTGCTGCCTGTTGCAGGCCTAGTCTAACCCCTAGGAGACAATAAGCTTGTAAATTACTGGAGAATTTTTATCCTGTATTACTTATATGAATACGTTGGCTGCCACCACTGACACTTGCTACTGCACAAGTTTGGTGAATGACCTTACGTATCTTGCCTGCAAAACGATAACAATACTCGTATATGTATCAATGCGTCACTGCGACGCGCTGATCACTCGTCCAGAGGAGTCCCACCGATAGTGGTGCGTCGTTGTGTGTGATCTAGAAACCTCGTGAATGAGGAGGCCATGGCCCGTGTTGGGCCGCAGCGCCACGGGGGGGGGGGCAATGATCCTTGTTTTGTGTATTTAGACACAGAAACGGCACAGACTTATAGCGAAGCACATACGTATACAGATAAGATAGAATGGCGTTCTGATATTAAACACATGGACATATTTTTTTGTGTAACATTTTACCAAAGGTTGTCAGGATGTTAAAATGTACAGCCATGCAGATTAGAAAAGAATATACCCCTTCTTCCGAAAACATAAAGCGACGGACTGTAACTCAGAAAACGTGCCAGAAAATGAAAGGACGTTCAGGATAAGGACAAATGAATGTGACAATAAACCTACGGGTTCTATAAAAGGGTGTAGTCGCTGATGACCGGCTGGGCGATAGCCTTTCTTAATTCCACCTATAGAAGGAAGTGATCGAAAAGTTCGTTTCTCTCTGACCTGTCGATTCACTGGGTAATCGGTTCCTGACCTTTCAAACGAACAGAGTGCCTTCCTCTTCAAAGGTCTTCTGTCTGGGAACCCAAAATTAAGTGACGCGGCTTTATATACCGTACGAACTGGTTCCTCCAGAACACAGTCGCGAAAACATCAAGACTCCTAAATAACGAATCCATGGAAAAAGGTTTTATATATGAGACATTATTTAGCTTTGTGCTGTTTTTAAGGTGCTTTCTGAGAAGTGAGGATTATCGTAAGTTTGTTATTTATTGTGATAAAACCATCATTTTGCAAAGTATATAAAATAAAATAAAATAGTTTTCCTGAGGGTGGCCACGATTTGCTGAAACATGTACAGACATAGTAACACTATTTTATTGTGTTGCGTTTTATATAGTGTACTGTGGTGGGGTTATTGAGAGAAACAATTCAGTAGCTAAACATTCAAAATTTACCACAAAGGAGGTTAAGAATCTTTCGGAAATAGGAAGAATAACGTGAAGTAACTTAATTAAAGTTACACAGTATACGTCAGCACAATCTTTTTTATTCTTAAGCAAGGCTGCATGTTTCGACTAAAAGTTAGTAATCTTCAGGCCCTTAGAACATTTTCGTTACCAGATGCTTTGCCCACTTTGGGATCTTATAGTGTTTACAATTGTGGAATACATCTAGTTAAAACTTTCTAAAAAGGTTTTGTTTATAAAGTGTGTTATTTACAGATTGTGTCTAAACACAATCAAATAGAAAAAACAGAAGTACGCAACATCAGCCACAATAAGACAACGGAACTAACAGCTGAATATCCGGTGAACATTAACGCACTGTTTAGGAATAATTTTTAATATTTTAATATTTAGACACAATCTGTAAATAACACACTTTATAAACAAAACCTTTTTAGAAAGTTTTAACTAGATGTATTCCACAATTGTGAACACTATGGGATCCCAAAGTGGGCAAAGCATCTGGTAACGAAAATGTTGTAAGGGCCTAAAGATGACTAACGTTTAGTCGAAAAATGTAGCCTTGCTTAAGAATAAAAAGATTGTGCTGACGTATACTGTATAACGTTAATTGAATTGCAAGCACATCGTGATGCCTTCATTCAGAATGAAGTAACTTAGTTATGATTGCCTATAGCTGGATCCAGATTCGAACTGAATTTGCGTATGTCCCTTTGCGGCTTTGCGACACAATTTGTTCACTCTTCAATACGCATGGGTTGTTTTGCCTACGTATTGCTGTAATGCTTGTCTTTCAGCTCTGTAAAAAATATACAATATTTTACTCAAGATTTTTTCTTTGGTTTTAGGATTAGTTTGTTTATTTATGTCTTCCGTCTTTCGGTTGTTTTATTTCACATATTTTCTTCTGCCTTTTATTTGTTTTCTCTTTTTCTTCCTATCGTGTGTTTTCCTTTCTTGCATTGTCTCTTTCGTCGCTTCTTTACCTAGAGGGGCTTAGACACCGGAACGAAGATACTTTTTAGTCTAAAATCCAGCGTGACGTCACTGAGTCATTTTAATGTTTGTATGTTGTACTTCGATTTAATACCGGAACGTGTTCTTTGTAGGCAGTAACTACACGTGGTTTTCAGGCCAAGTTGAGTCTGTATTGCTGTTATGTGGTGTTCGCTGGTGTGCATGGAGGCCGGCTCAGCGTAGCGTGAGGCGTGTTCGCCTGACCAGCTACTAGAGTACCGAATTGTTTGAATGGGCACTGCATGCTGCAGGCCACAGTTAAGGTGTGTGCTATGTGGATGTCGGTCGATGTAGTTCACGGAAGTGGAAAATTTTCTGTAGAATTTTCCACTTTATTAGAATATGGAAGGCAAAGCGGTGTCACAGACATATGGCAGAGTATGGAGATTTGTTTATTAAGTTTCATAATCACTGGAACGGAAAGAACTGCCTGACCCATATTTTGCAAGGGAAGATCAGGCTGATTTGCTGGATTATTTACAGAGACTTGTTTGTCCACGTAATAGAAGGGCTGTAATATTTATAGTATTATCCTTTTTTTCCCGAACTCACGAAATTAAACACATATCAAATATCAAAATAAAGTGTCCTTCAAATGTTTTGTATATATTCAATGTTCCATGCACTGATCACGTACATAAAATTTAAAAAAAAAAGACCAACATACGCTCTTGAGTGTAGGAATGTAAATTTATTGTATAGTAACCACCGGATGGTTACTGTACTTTCTGCTTCATCACTCACCGACATGAATCATAATTCGCTACATGTTTCTTCTAAGTATTTCATCCACAGCACTTTAATCAATGTGCAACAATCTTTCATCTTCTAGTATGTTATACCTATCCATAGGATACTCTTTCAACTGTAAATTTAAAAGTAATTATATGAATTTTTAAAGTGTGGATTGATTCCGACACATTACAATTACAACTGTATTTTTTTTTATGGACCATCCCTATTGGTGTAACATTCGTAATGTGTATCGATATTTATAATTACACACAACACTCCTTGCAATCGATTTATTGTCTGGTTGCTAGTTTCGACCACATATAGGTCATCATCAGGCCAATTCTGACGGAAAGTGAATATCGACAGAAACTAAGTATCGTGAGGTAGGAGATCATCACTTTAGTACAACAAAAATACATTGAAAATGTATACAGGAAAAATAAACTGCAAAAGGCTTAAGGACATTTCTATAGTAAAACCAACTAGATGCACCAATGTATCAAATTTATTTTATTTTGGAATGACACTCTACATGTT
>Ga0123352_10017767_pt1 | contig 11330 bp, 3 predicted proteins | sample TergutLab28metaG_FD_89700 | JGI IMG/M metagenome (GOLD analysis project Ga0123352, IMG submission 89700) | Labiotermes labralis P1 segment gut microbial communities from Petit-Saut dam, French Guiana - Lab288 P1 | ecosystem: Host-associated > Arthropoda: Insects > Digestive system > Gut ... | reverse complement strand
TGTTTAATTTGACAGGTGGACATGTCATCTTATTGAGGGTGAAGGTGACCTGTACTGATTTTGCTTCGTTCGCCTTCATTCTCCATGTTTTTAACCATGATTGGATTTTGTTTAGGTGCATCTGAAGTCTGTGCGCAGCCATTGTATGGTCCTCATGGACTGTTAGGATAGCGGTATCATCAGCGAAGGTGGCAGTTGTACTGTTTGCCAGGATGGGTAGGTTAGCAGTGTAGGTCAGGTATAGGAGGGGGCCAAGTACACTGCCCTGCGGTATTCCAGCGAGGATTTGCCCGAGGGACGAGTAAGCCTTCCTGTATTTTGTCCTAAAGTATCTATTCGTTAGGTAAGATTGTAATAGTCTATACATATTGTCCGGGAGGAATGTGTTTAGTTTATACAGCAGTCCTTCATGTCACACTTTGTCAAAGGCCTGACTGGTATCTAGGAAAGCCGCAGTGCAGTATTGTTTGTTTTCTATTGCCCTGTGAATTATATTGGTGATGCGATGTACTTGTTCGATGGTGGAGTGTTTTCTACTGAATCCAAATTGGTGGTCCGGTATTATTTGTGTGGGTTGTAAGATGGGTTGTAGTCGGGTTATAAGGAGTTTCTCAAAAACTTTAGAGGGGATTGGAAGTAGACTGATTGGCCTGTAGGACTTTACATCTTCTGCAGGTTTACCAGGTTTGAGTATTGTGACAATTTGGGATACCTGCCACTGTCCAGGGAAATATCCAGTACGTAAAGTGCTGTTGTATATGTATGTAATAGCCGATAATCCGACTTCCGGTAGCTTTTTAAGGATTTCACCAGTGATGAGATCATATCCCGGAGCTTTTGTTGAGCGCAGTTTGTTGATCGCATCCTCACTTCGGCGACTGTAAATGATTTCAACTTCTGCGTCTTGTTTGATCACAGTAGAAGGCTACTGTTCCTATGCGCGCGTTTCTTCTGATACGTTGGTCTCCGTGAGAAATCGTCAAGCATTATTAATTACAGTTTTTTATATTTGTTAAGATTAATGTTTTAAATTTTTGTTGATGAAGTATTGACTGTTTCTACGAGAGAATTATTCGCACTGGTACAAGTGGTAGCTGATATAATACTTCATATATTGAAGAAAACACAGAACCAGAAAAAATACCATAATTTTGATTATACTTGAAAGTCGGTTACCGTCCTTTTTTTTTTTTTTTAATTTTTCGATCTCGATGATGGTGCTTCAGACGTCTCCTTATTTTGATGAAGCAGTCTGCGTTCGAGAGTAGACCTATACAAATACATCTACATGGAGGTAACAAGAATGACGTATTAGTGCTGATCTAACATTCAGATGAGATGTCCTATTTAGAACAGCTTTCATATGGCATGCAAGTTTTGCTTGAATGCGGCTGCTAGGTACCCGCACCTCCCGCCCACTCCTTCCAGGGTATTCATTCTACAAAATAGTCCCCCCCATGCCTCGCCGTCATTTGACCTCAGAACTAAGAAGGTAACGAAGCGGATTCCCGTTAACACGATTGTGATTAATAGCCGCATATCAGCCATAATCATGCGTGTGTGTACAAGTGATTCAGTGCTACGTCACACGTCTGCATATTGACACCTCTAAACAGTCTTTATACTGCCTTTGAGGATCACTGGGTTAGTCCATTACTGAGTAATTTGGGGGGAACTGTTGAATCTAACTGTGGGACATCAAATTTCGTGGTGAAATAATTTGAAGGCAAAAGATAGCGTCCCACTGCACGCCATAAATGCATATGGGGAAGTGGATTATAGCTCCACTGATTCTTAACATTGGCACTGGATGGAGGTGACTGGTGAGATTACTTCCGGGCCGCTTTGCTTCTGGGGAAAGAACCGCCTGTGCCCATTGAATAGGAGGCTCAGTCCGTCTGGACGTGCTGGAGGAGAAGCAAATCTTTTGTCCCTGCCGGGAAACGAACCATGATGCTTTGGGCGTCCAGCACGTAACCTAATTACTCTTTCAATTGAACTACCTAAGCTCGAAATGAAATGTGTCGGACGAAGTTGGGTAGGTGTTCTGCACGGCCAAAGCAAGTCTGAACTGAAGCCGAAGCTCTGCGCAAATTAGATACGAAATTCAGCTCTGATACCAGCGAGTTTCTTGAAGTCTGTACCCGTGAAAGGTAATCGCTTCCAACTTAGAAGGCGGTCGTACTGTTCCTAACTCAAACAAATGCGGTTGATTTGATGTTAGTGTGACCGTGCATCGTTGATACAGTAATATAAACAACCAACGAGATGCAACAATGGCAGCTTATTAATAACTTCAATCAGCTCAACATGTTTCGGACGATAGCTTCGCCCATCCTCAGGAGCACTAGACTGTGTTTACGGCTTGTGGTATAATGTACCGTCGGTGCTTTATACCACAAGCTGTAAACACGGTCTAGTGTTCCTGAGGATGGGCGAAACTATCGCCCGAAGCATGTTGAGCTGATTGAAGTTATTAATAAGCTGCCATTCTTGCATCTAGTTGGTTTTTTATATTATTGTATGAAATGCAGTTGTTTACACAGCGCGAGTAGCGTCCCTTAAGACTCGCGACGACATTCTGAGGACAACATATACAGCCCGTGAAACGGGTGCCTTTGTCACTGCATGGCTTTTTTATTTTTTTACTGGCCGCCACTTGTTAGCTGTTTCGTTTACAGCAAGCCTAAAGTTAAGTTTATGCACAACTGTAACCACACATAACACTACAGGCAATAAATGTATTATCTTACATCCACCAAGACAGCACTTCTGCCTAACGTATTTTCAAATGGAATATGTCAGTTAATGGTCACAAGCAAACGACTCTCGGCTTTCCCCAGCTCAAACCACTGCCAAGGTTAACTGCATTCTCCTCAGTTAGGATCAGTAAATAGAAAGTTACAAACGTTGTAGTAAGAGCCATTATGAGACGGTCTTTGTTTCGGCGGCAGGGCAAGACAGTTGAATGACCTATGGACGTTTAAAAGAATAGGAAATGGAGTGCAATTTTTTAAATTCGTGAATTTGGAGAGTGATGGGCTTTCCGGTCTATGGGTGAACAGAAATTAGGATGGCGTCTTGAGCCGAACCAAGTGAAACTATCACAACTCCGCTCAGCAGAAGTTACAGTTCACTGCTGGTAACTAGAGACTTGGAAGGTATTTAAGGAATGCGGACAAGAAGCGGTGGGTATTCGCTTGGAGAGGGTATATGACTAAGCGCCTACTAATCAGAGTGACTGTGCCGGATCCTGATATTCTAGCGGCCCATGTATTTGGGACTGGTATTTTTCGCTGACATCTAGTGCCATAAAACAGGTACTAGCCTCATACCCTGCCCTCCCTTGACCTTCGTCTTTCCCCACTTCTTTACCCTACAAGTTTCAAGCTATGGAAACTGGACTGTAATAGTCGCTTAGCTGCTCAAGACACTTCTCGCCGGTTGTGAAATCTGAGTGCAGAGTAACGCGTTTACTTGACCCCACGTACAGCCCACAACCTCATACCCCATTACTCAAAATACACTTAGATATTACCCACCCATCTACACTTACATCTGCCCTATGCAGTTTCTTTTAAATAGGTCAGGTAGTTGGGCGCTCTTATATTGTAGCAGGCACGAAGACATTGGTTGGTAGTTTTACATTTTTTATTTAGAAAAAACGCTAAAAAATATCAACGTTTCAGTCATTCGACGTTTCTACAGCCCCTTTTCCCTGTCTGTGTGCTGTAATAAGAAAATGTAAAAAAGGTAAAGTGATCCCGTTACAGGCCCGGTGTGGCCCAGAGGGTGTTAGAGGTGTAGCTCTACTCTTCCATGACCGCAGGACTAGAAGGGGGTGAGTGGTCAGCATCACGCCCCGGCCGCACTTTACCCCCGTGAAAGACCCGGTATCCATTTTACAAGAGGCTGGGTGGGCCCCAGGGCCGGTCTGGACAGGCGGAAAATCTCGCCCCCACCGGGATTCGATCCCGGACCGTCCAGCCCGTAGTCAGTCGCTATACCGACTGAGCTACCCGGCCCACCATAAGGAAATGTACGATTTTCTAACCTGTGACTTTGAACTTGACTTTGCTTGTAACAGGATCTGGGATTCGTCTTAGAGAACGCTGCAGTCACATAGGACTGCAACTCTTGACCGTTTGAATTTACTCAAGCCAGTGTGCTCTGATGTGCCGACAGCTTTGGTTTGATAACGTTGTCTCTGTTCTTAGATCGACGTAGTTAAACGTGTTTCTGTGCCGGAAAAATCTGCTGCTCAGTGTCGAACTGGTTAGCAGCTTTAATACTGAAACTTTGTGTGTGTGTGTGTGATATTTAACGACGCTCTCAGTTGCTAAGATTATATAGCGTCGGTCACAGATGAATAAATGAGTATGAAGGACTGGTGGAGTGATGTCAGTGGAAAAACGAAGGACTTTATCAACCACATATCTCTACATAGACTGGACTGGAAGTGAACCCGGATCTCCGCGGTGAGAGGGCGGCGAAGAACAGCACGAGGCATTGCACGGCCTCTGACCTAAAGAAAAATGAGATTGGAGGAGGAGAATCTCTGGTGTTAGTTCTACTTAGTTAAGAATATCGGGAATTCTACTCTCCTGACGTCAGATAAAAATCGACTCTGCTGGTGTTTCATTGTGTGCATGAATGGAAGAATAATACGTCTAAACGCGCACCCTCGCTGCTTTTTTTCTGAACGCTTCGGTTGGCAGGCCTGGGAAGACGTTATTGAATTGAAGTTACCGCGTAAGCTTTCACCAAATCTGCTTACCCACTCATCAACCAGTTCATGGATTTTCATGAACCTCTCTGTGAATTCAGTTCAGTTAGAGGCGACTTTGTCATTTGTACTATTTACTTTTTAATACAAACGATACCCAAATGACGGTGTTGCAATCTTGCGATTTGGGAGTGGCACTATCCCTACATAGTGTGGGGTTCTGATAGTTTATAATATGCAGCTGTTATGAAGGTATCGGTTTTAAAATGTGGAACAAGATTATCGTCTAAGAACCATCTTTTAACGACGGTAAGTCGTGAAGCTCTATAGCTAGACTTTTTGGACTCGTTCACAAAATTGCGAAAAGCGGTTATTAGCTTCGTCATGTCTGCTTCTCTGTCTGTCCGTCCGCGTGGAACAACTCGGCTGCAACTGGACGGATTTTCACGAAATTTAATATTTTAACAAGAATAACGGGCACTCTTCGTGCAGGTCTGTGTACGTGTATGTTAATATCGCGCTCATTTCTTATTAAAATGAAAAATGTTTCTGACAAAAGTTGTAGAGAAAATTAAAAAAAAAGTGTTTAATACCTCATTTCCGAAAATCGCGCCGTTTACGAGATAATGTGGGAAAATATGATGCAGCCACACAGGCCAGAGGCGAAATTTTACTGGATAACTAAAGCTACAGACACACACGCGGAATGTATAATACTTATTGCTTTTCCACGGCAATAGTGGTTACGCGAACGCACCTCAATATCATGTTTATACGTACAGTGCCTGTCTTTTGAAGTTTCGTGTGCAAGTACATCATGGTCGTAACTACAAATTATGTTTGGATCTATTTTTAAATCCTGGAAAACCTCACAAATGGTGGTTACGTAGTGGTGGTGGCTTAAAGGGCGTTTAAGACATGGAGATTAGTTTTAATTGCAAGCCAGCTTCCGGTCTTCTGTTTTTCACTAAGTGTACGTAATTGATGGAAATAATTGCATTGATTACGTATGACCAAACTTCTCCCGCTGTGACCTTGATCAGCGACTAAAGTTAGTCCGATTAGACTTCACAGCTGCATACCAGAATAATTCGACTATGCCAACAAATGTCCGTCAGCATGTTTTGGCATCAACTGTCTGTGATAAACTGCATTTGTGAAAAAGGGGACAAGATTTCTTCCCTGAAAGAAAAAAAAGAAGGGAAGAAGAAAAGAAAGAAAGCTGGAAAGGAAACAACTTGAGTGTCTACGTACATTGAAGCGCACTTCAAGACATAAAAGTGCTTTGATCCGGACAGTAGAAGAGGGTTACAAAAACTGCGCTGTGCATAACAGTGCAGGATGACAAGAAAGTTTGTTTCATGATTATTTTCGATTTTGATATGTCGACAGGATAATATTTATGCTTATGTTCTTATGATGAGTCTTTTTATTCTGACAGATTCTTCGTTAAATCTCAACATATACATTCATGTGTCGCTTAACGACGGGGATGCATTCTGAGAAATGCGTCGTTAGGCGATTTTGTCGTTGTGCGAACGTCATAAAGTGTACTTACACAAACCTAGATAGTATAGCCTACTACACACCTAGGCTATATAGTATAGCCTATTGCTCCTAGGCTACAAACCTGTACAGGATGTTACTGTACTGAATACTGTAGGCAACTGTAACACAATGGCAAGTATTATAATATTATAATCTTATGGTACCACCGTTATTTATGTGGTCCGTCGTTCATCGAAACGCCGTTATGCGGCGCATGACCGTACAGTTACGAAAATTATATACAGATACGGCACAATAAAGTTTTAGATTAGCTACATAAAAATAAATAAACGAATGTGAGTGTTTATCATGGATCAATGAAGGAATTTTCTTTAATCAGGTCGTAAATGCTTAGTGGGGATGATACCCACACTCCCTGTGGTAAAGCTGTACACGTGTCGTGTAAAGCCCACATGCTTATTTGAGGCTTGTAAAGAATAGTTTGTAAATTTTTGTGTACTTTGAATGATTCTTAATGGTGGAATCAGAGGCAGTGGGTAAATCAAATTGGGGTGCACATTTAATTCTTAAATTTAGACGTCTTTGGCAGAGAGAAGAACTTCAGAAAACATTCGTTAGCATAATTGTATCCATCTCCACATGTGCATTGTGCTACATTGACTAAAAATTACGTACTTCCTTTGCAGGTCTTGTTGGAACACTAATGATGGTGTCTGCATTCATCTGTTATATATAGCTGTGTGAAGTCAGTTCCATAAATATATCTGTTCTAAATGCAGAGCAAGATTGTATGAATGCACTCTTTCCTGTAAAGTAGTGTTTAATAATTAGCAGCACCCTAATACACTACAGTGGTTCAAAAACATAGTTCAATTAAGTAGGAAGGAAAACAAGTAATACAGTTACCATTTGTGCTTCAGGTACGAACTTGAATTAACATTGATCTCACTTCTTATAATAAAACCAACGAGAAGCATTAATTTCTCAAATTTATTTTTGGAATAGGACTCTGAATGTTTCGGACAGTATCTCTGTCCCTCATCAGGAGTCTAGCACTGTACACACTGCTTGCTAGCAGTCAGCATAACCTGTATGACATATTCCTATTGCTGTGTGTACGGTGCTAGACTCCTGATGAGGGACAGAGATACTGTCCGAAACATTCAGAGTCCTATTCCAAAAATAAATTTGAGAAATTAGTGCTCCTCGTTGGTTTTATATTGAGAATATGTCACAATGCACAGTCTTCAGAATGTCAAATTGATCTCACTGTTCAGTCCAACATCTGACTTCGGTTGTGATGTGTAATTTATTCACTGTTCCAGTATATGGCCAGTGGCTGGGCTGGGCACTACAGCTTCAGATGTCAGCTTGTTGACTACTCCAATAGTCCAATGGCACTGAGAGTAAGTACTTCACGTATAATTCTGATTCTGTTTCCACTGCATGTTTCAGTCACTACTACACTGTGTGTCAGTGTGTACATACATGTCTGTTCTGGTATGGTCATACCATTTTCAGGTGTGCGAGTGTAGTTCCTGCCTTGTCATTAGTTTTGTTTTCATTCTCAGGTTAACTTGGATGAATAGATGAACACATTAGCATTGTGTGTATGTCCCTATAAGTGCACATATATATATATTTGTATTTAGCATATAATTATTTTCTGCTGGGACAGGGAAAAAAAATGTGGGAATGCAGTAGGAATAAAATATATATTATGGCAAAAGGAAGGGAAAACTACAAGGTTAAAAGAAGTTTGAAGTGAAGTAACATACATATTTAAAGTTTTTTAGCCTGTGTTATGGGCATGGTTGTTCATCATGCAAAGTGAGTGCTTGTTGTTTAGATATTTGCCTCAACCATTAGCGGAGTGTGCTGGTTGATACAGATTGTGGCATTCTGAGTTGTGCCATCTTACACTCTTGCAGATGGTGTCCTGTTCTTGGACAGAATCTTATTCTTCCTTTTCAGGGAGGAAATAAGAAGCTTCCCTCACCTGTTATAGTGTACATGTTAGGGTGGTTTGTGATTTCTGTCTCTTTCCTTGTGGGGTGATCCCTGCACCTGACTTGATTTGCCTGCCTGCTGGTTTTATTGAGCAGGGAGCAATGGCCCAGGTCTATGATGTGTTATGGCATGGCTGACTCTTCTGGTAGGTAGAGTCAGACCTTCCATTGGTGTTCATTAACCCTGATACCAGTAGGACAACTGGTTTATCAGATGTGCTTATTAATATTTCATCACGTATAATTTTCCATTTTAACTAAAACTATATATTTCATGTCCCATTTATAATTAAATTTTTGTCTGTGTACTGTTGAACCAAACACAGAGCCTGCATATGAGTATTTTGATACATGTGTGACAACTTACATCAGTGTCTAATATGTTTTAATGTACGAAATTTATATTTTAAGGTCTCAGAGATATACTGCTTCAGTACACTGACTGTAGAAGCACAACACAAATATTCTCCCCTTGTTTATTGTATTGAGACACCTCACAATGAGATTTTATGGTATTCCACACATATGTACTGGTTGTATCACAGTGTAAAATTGATACATCTGCTGATACATTTTTTGAAGGAGCAAACCTTGGGGTACCTCCTACTATTTTATTTATGAAACTCCTTGATGATGACATAGCAAGGTAGCATATCAATTAACAAAATTAGGTTGTGATTTACCGCTCTCGTTTACATAGCTGATTTATGTTGTTACGTACATAGGCATATGCAAACACGCACATGTACACACACAAAATTCTCTGATTATGCAATAAATTTATGCTTTTCTTGCAAATAAGTTTAATTTTACATAAATGATTCTCATTCCTCTGAATATGAATAGCCTGTACACTGGGATGAAATATATATAATAAAAGTAGTGCATACAACCTGAACATTTGTAAAAACATACTGTATTCAAGTGTACAGTTAATTATATTTTCTTGCAGATGGCAAGGACGTGTTGGTGGTATTACTTCTCCAAATTCACGGAATTCTTTGACACAGTAAGTGATATTATATTAACCAACTATCATACAGGAATTACTTAATATGACTTAGAATACTAATGTTCAGAAAACTACCACTGTTCAAAAATTATTAAACCAAATGACAGGGGGTGCATGTTCTTAAGTAAAGCTTGTGAACACATGATTTTTTTAATTGTTCCATCTTGTAGTGCAAATGTTTATATGGTTACATAGTAAACAATTTCAGGCAGCACAACATTATGTATTATGTAATGCATTTATAACCATTTACATGTCTCAACATTGCATCAAGCCATTATCAAGGAAGTATCAGTTGTATACAGAATGGTGATAAAAGTTAGGCTAACATAATCTTTTTAAACACGTGGGATCTTCTACCTAAAACATTTACAACACATTTTAAAATATTTGAATCATTTTGCTCCATTGAATGCGTGATGTAAAGAAATCAGGGGATTACTTGTTTTAAAGAAAGTGTTCTCTATGATGGATATATGTGTGTGATTGTTCCATATTCAGTTTATATGATTATGACTTGGTATGAAGTCAAAACATGTAGCTGGATATAAATAGAGTACCTGATATGTAATGTTCTGCTGACTGAAATTCTTTACTACATAATTGTTTGACTCTTCTGATCCTGTGCAACTAAATTAAAATTGTTGCTTAGGAATGAGACAGCCTGGATATTTTGACTACAGATCATATGTAAGTTTTCATTATTTAAGGTGGTATTGCTCAAATGATGATCTTTTGGATACTTATACCATGAAGGAATATAAATTTGTTCCATTGTTGTGGATAAACATGCTTCCTTGATCTTTATGGTGTTGGAATTTGGTTCAGGTTGTTGATGAAGTGATCAGGAGGAGGAAATTGTCAGCTTTCTGATACAATCATTTATTTCCTCCTGATCACTTCAGCATCTAGTTGGAGAAGGGCATAGCTAAGGTGGGGTGAGTGGTGTTGCTTTCATGGGCAGCAGAATCTAAGAGGTGGCAAAATTAATATTTTAAATGAAAATTTGATTTTCTGCCCTCAGAAAATTTTAAATTAATGAGACAAATTCAATAAATAATTGTGTTTTTTTTTTAGAGTTCATAATTTCTGTCAGGGGTGGCCAAGTTAATACTCTCCCTGGGCTTCCAAAGTCCTAGCTTTGCCACTGCACCTGGACCAAATTCAGCCAAACTAAAGATCAAAGCAGAAGCTAGCAAAATTTTAGACTACTGATCATGTTAGTTTTATTGCAGAATATAGATGGACGTGTAATTACATGTCATCCTGACAGATAGTGTCTAGTGAGTGATTATCCATGTGGCGATGGAGTTAGTATCCTGTGATCTGGAGACTGTCTTCAATCATCAGGGGTTTATGAGATAAGTGATGTGATCACATGTTGCATTTATACCTGAAAAGTATGTTAATGGAAGGTTGTGGCCAATTCATGGGACCCCTGATGATGATGACAGAGATGTTCTTAAAACAGTGGATACAAACTCCATTTCCACATCGCTGATTGCATTAAGGAGACCTCTACTGTAAACACTTCAGGTCACATAAAGGATTGTGCTGATATAGAAGAACTGTAACATTAAAGAACAGGAAATAAATTGGAAATGCCATGAAAAAAAAAAGTTCATTCAGGAACTACAAAAATTGGAAAAATGGTCAAGTCATGGAATTTTAAAAATATAGTACCCATAGCATTACTCTACAAATAATCTCACATGCTTCCATACATCCATCCAGTTCTGAATGACCCATTGACAGAGTGTTTATGTTTGAATAGCTGCATTTGGTTTATATTTATTCAAAAACTATTGTCATCTTCTAGCATGCCCATAATTTACTGCTTTGTAATACCATTTGTCAGAATGCAGGACGAATTCACAGTGTGAGGATTGATAATAGTATCTTTGAGAGGGTGGAAGAGTTTAAATATTTGGGAACAATTTTAACAAATAAAAATTCTATTGTGGAAGAAATTAAGAGCAGATTGAGGTCAGGAAATGCTTGCTGTCATTCGGTGCAGAATCTTTTGTCTTCCAGGTTGCTATCCAAAAATTTAAAGATCAAGATATATAGAGCT
>Ga0123352_10017765_pt1 | contig 11331 bp, 6 predicted proteins | sample TergutLab28metaG_FD_89700 | JGI IMG/M metagenome (GOLD analysis project Ga0123352, IMG submission 89700) | Labiotermes labralis P1 segment gut microbial communities from Petit-Saut dam, French Guiana - Lab288 P1 | ecosystem: Host-associated > Arthropoda: Insects > Digestive system > Gut ... | reverse complement strand
TCTCTCTCTCTTTCTCTCTCCGTGCCGTACGTTATCGGCAGACGTTACAGTAAGAGAATTGATTGCGATGTTCATCAACATGTTCTGGTGCGTTACGGCCGTTCATTGTCTGCAGGCATAATAACAAGCCCCCTAGCTAGATCACAATCAGCTTTCTGTGCCTTTGAAATGCGACACAGCAATGATATCCACTGCTCCGTGATAATAAATGTGACAGTGACCGAGACAGCACATTGGATGGCCGGTTCGAATCACGACACTGTCATGTGCCCGAAGTACTTCAAGGAGAAGGAAGGTTTATTCGGGTACGGCGGGGAGGGAGGGTTCTGGCGAAACGTCGGGCTGTCAGCGAGTTGCATTCAGTGCCCTAACCCCACCGCTGCTCTGAGGAACACCTGAAAGGAGCCGAAAACAGCGACGCGTTCTTATCTCCCTGTTTATTATTCATAATCATCTAATTACGTCCCTTTTGACGCCACATGAACTGAGCAGTTGATAGCGCTCTGTTAAGCCTGGCAAGATTAGTGGTTACTTCGTGTGGCACCAACTTTGACATTCAGTAATCCTACATTCCGCCCACACAGCTGTATTTATGTGTTTTGTGTGGATCTCAGAACAAACAGCGATTATTTCCCTACACAGCATTAACTGACTGGTTTTTATAACGGAGACGGGGTGTGTTTACTGCGCGGTGCGGAGTGTATTGTGAAGTGTAATTCAGGTTAATTTCCTTCCTAAAATATTAAACAGCCAATGAGGAGCTTGTTCGGCTGATTGCGTGGCACCTGTTGATAAGGCTGATGGGCGTGCCTATTGGTTGTGAGCAGGCGAGCAGGTGAACAGGAGAACAGGTGAACAGGTGTCCGTCACGCTACGACCGGTCGACGAGAAGAGAGCGGGCATGAAACGAAATATTGATTCTTGTAACTCGCATTCAGTCTTTCGACTACCTGCCAGTACCTGCAGGGACACATGGCTGTTGAATATTGCAGTCCTGGCAACTGACCACTGACCGGTTACTTGTCTCCGTTAGGCCCGCAGCACAGCAAGAGCTGTACATTTGCCGATGAGATCACTGATTTTTTCCCTCCATTTTTTCGCCATTGTGTTATTTAACTTATGATCCTTGCTCAAAGGAGTCACGGGGTGGCGTAGTTGGTTGGGGCACAGCGCTACAAGCCGGAAGCTCCCGGGTTCGATTCCCGATAGGGTCGTTGGGATTTTTCATTGACGTAATACTTCCAGCCCTGGGGTCGACTCAACCTGTAACATAAATGATTACCAGTCTCCTGAGGGTAAAGCCGACCGGTACGAAGGACTCACCAACTTTCCACCTTCATATGCCCACTGTCTAGAAATTCTGGGTAAGGTCCCTGAAATTTATTTTCCTCTGTGGCATTCTACTGGCAGATGTCGCCTTTGTATTGTGTTTAGTGCAATCACCAGACTGCCTGCCATTGTCTCTTAATCCTATACCGATTGGCCCAAGCGGCATTATTGTGTCTCCCGCTTCACGCTTTTAAGTCTTCCCTGGCTTCATTCCAACTGTAAGAAAAATACCGTATCAGAGTTATATTAAAGCTTGCCCTTTAGCTGAAATGTGTTTCGTATTCACGATGTTTGGCGGTGCATAATGCCGCTCACTGTTATATGTTATAATAAAACATGGCGAGGAAGGCTATATCGCAAGCAGGACCGTCTGTGCGGTGACCTTGAATGTTCACTTGAAGAGCGAAGGTAGCTGCTAACTGCTGTACAGTCAAGGTAAAGGTAACTTGATGACCTGCCATGAAGACATAGTGTGAGTAGAGGTATAGCTGTACTCTTTCTTTTACCTCGGCACTAGATGGGGTGGATAACGCCACGCCCTGACCGATGTATCCCCTGCATAGGAGGCTGGGTGGGCACCTCGGCTGGTCTGGAAGGGTGCGGAGAATTCGCCCTCAACTGGATTCGATACCCGGACGGTCCAGCTGTAGCGAGCCGACATGACGAAAATGTATTCCTCTGGAGATGGAGTATTGTCACTTTCAGAGACGTAGTTCGTATTACATACACCTCAGTTATGACCAATATCGACCGTAAGTTTACTGCCTAACGAACTCAGATCATGCGCTTCGGAGCCGATCTTCCTCGCAGGTACCAACACACGTGTCTTCTGGAGCTGTCCTGTCAAAATCTGGACCGTCATATGCAAACATAAAACCCCCCTGAAATCGTATGATTTTTGTTAATGTTCAAGAATTTAAATTTAGGGTAAGGAAGCGGTACAGTACTGTACAGTCCGCTGTTCAATTTGCTGAGTTGTTTTAATTATGAATTAGTATAAACTTGGTTCTATGACACTTACTGAAATGTTGCAATTAGAAACTGCGAACACGTGACTGCTGTCCATGTTGCTGCTCCGTAAGCCCCCGCTCTCTGTCCTCTCGTGTCGCTGCTGCCGCCGCCGCCGCTGCCGCCGCCGCACTGACAGCTGACTGCACTTCTGTTTGTTTTGAATATTTAGTAAATTAATTTAAACCATCTCAAAACTCTCAACACATTTGTTCATTCTGCCGTTTCCTTAAGCAAGTAACTCCATGTAGCAGTCATTGAGAAGCTGACAGTTCCTCAGGAGTCAAGAAAATTTCCGCATGTTGTGGAACCCGAAGGTTCATTACCGCATTCACAACAGCCCCCCGCTTGTCCCTATCCTAAACCAGATAAATGTAGTCCACGTCTCCTGCCATCCAATGTTTCTAAGATCCATTTTTAATATTATCCTCCCATCCACCTCAGTATCTTTGGATTGGTCTCTTTCCCTCATCTTAATGCTTCACAACAGATTTACTTTTAAAAGATTTTACCTGCTGTTTTCAACGTTTGGTTCTTGCAGCAGCACGTATGCAATAATATGTGTGCCGCACTCTACAGTTAGAGTACAGAAATGAAATTTACAAGAATATTAAGCCTGCGTAAAGGTGATGGCGTCTTCACACAAATATCAATTTAATACAGTAGGAGCCGCGTTGGCTCCGTCGGTACAGCGACTGATGCGCGATAAATAATCGAGGAAACTCGGATCAACTTCCGGCAGGGTCAAGATATGTTTTCTTTCGCCAGAACTTCCCTGTCGGCTGTGGAGGTTACTGAACCGTCAATTAACTGGGTACCGAGAGCTCTCTGTCCGAGGATAAGGCGGCCGCAGCCTGAAATCGACATCTCACTTCCATCTTTTGCCGAGGTTAAGAATGACAATGTACTGTCTACTCCCCTCGTATGCCTTAGTGTCAACCTTTACCTCACCTGACCCTCTTTTCCCCATTTCCGGCCGTCAGATACACACACGTCCATTTACTGTAGTGATGCTTGTCAGAAACTTACTGTGTAAAGTTTCGTAAATTGCAATATTCCAAATGTGTCCTAAATAATTCCGTACTGCGGTTTTATTATGTATGATACTGTGCAGCCTGGTATGTGTGTACCAATGTTTCGGAGGAACATACTGATTCCATGTTCAGGGTGTGAGATAGTACATTCCCCAGCACGTCACAGTATCAATCTTCGACTCCTTACAGACGCCTAACAATTATGCGCCATTTAGTATGTTTCCAAGTCCAAGATTCTCCTGTCTGTGGCGATTTCAAGCGTTTGTGTTCATCGCAAAACTAAAACTGCACCAACTTATCGTGATGATTTCTAATACTAAATTGGCAAAATTGGTGCACTTCATTGCAAACAACTGCAGTTTATTTTTTTGCTTCAAAGCCAGTGTTCGCGTAGCTGTATGTCGCATTAAACTAGTTGCTTGAAACCAATTTCTTCGGTGTGCGTGTCGCCTGTGGCGCTCGGACGGGGGAGGCAGTGCGTAGTTAAAATAGTGAAAGTTTGTTTTGCCGGGGTGTTTGGATGGTCTGCAGCCGATCAATACGGTGGCGGCAGCAGCAGCAGCACATTGCCGGGGGCACCCCAACTCCTCTTGAGCGAACTTTGCTCCTAGGTAAGAAGGGTCGCTGCGCTGTGGTCGTGCTGTTATTAGGACAAGCTGCATCGCGCTGCGCTGTCTTCGTTTCCTCGCGGTGCACGTGATTGGGCTTCTGCTGTTCGGTGCAGTTGTTACTGCCAGCTGAGGGGTTGTCAGTTGTAGTAACCTCAGAGACTCGCACGACCGGCGACACGTGAACGGTCAGAAGGAGGACGGCGTTGAGGAGGGATTAGTGACCTTGCAGTAACGGATGTAAATTCGTGTGTTTTGATTTTTTCCGTACTTTTTCTTAGTAGATTTCCTTAATTTCTTCCTGCATTCTGACCTTGCAAGCCTCAGCTGTCCTCGTCTCACGCATTCTGTAAGGTCATACTGCAGTCCGCGGGTCCTTTAGGCTTGTAATTCATGAATCTTCGTATTTTCTAGGAGAGCGCCACGTGGCGGTTTTGTGGTTCCCACAGTAGCACTGATGGACATATTATGCCGTATTGATTGATAAATACCGATGTCTAGAAAAACCTCGCTGCATATATCTACAGAGTTCAAGACGTTCATGGATCCTTAATATGAGACATGCGATCGCCGAGATGTCGGTAACTCGCTAGCATTTAGCGTGTACCGCTTCGTTTCCACAAACCGTTCCGAATTGTGTTAACCTTCTCATTTTCCGCTAATGAATGTGTACACTTGATTGTACGCCAATGATCCTGTAACAGTCGACTCGTATTAGGGCGGTATTCTTTTGCCCGATTATTACAGCGAACTCCGGAGCAGTGCTGTAGAGAAGGTGTTCCAGCCATTTGAAGGTACTGTCCCGCGCAGCAACAGGCGCTGTCTACATTATGCCTGTTCCGACCTCCTCTGCGTTCTCCGTACAACGCATGGCGCAACTCTGAATTCCGTTAGAAAATAATCAGTGCTGTAGGATGTTCACATCTGCCAGCTTCTGCTTGAGATAGTTGCGTTATGCTGTGTGGCAATGTTTTGCTTTTAAAAACTGAGACAGTTCGTATTGATTCGGTGACAGCTAGCTTGGACCGACGTCGTCGTGGATCAGTAATCCGGCCGGCAATTTATTATTTGCCGCAAGTGTTGATGCAAGAGCAGAGCAAGGCAGAATCGCTGTGTGGCACTGCGTCTGAACAGCTTCAGTCAACTCTGGTAACAGTTAAACAGTAAAGTTGTGGCTGTGCACGCAATGAAGGCGTATGGGGGAAGTAGAGTTATAGCTCCACTCATTCTTAACCTTGTTACTGTAGGAAGGTCAGCGTTCAGTTTCACGCCCGGCCGCTTTACCCTGTGGAAGCATTCGTCGGTGCCCATTGAGTACGAGGCCCGTGGGCCCTACGGGAGTTTTGGACGATTTGGAGAGGGTAAATATCGTTGCCTGTGTCGTGACTCAAACCCGGCTTGTTGCAGCCCGTGGCCTAGTCACTGTAGTTCTTTCTGTCTTTATTTATTGATGAGCTGTGTCTGCCACAGACAGACAGACGGGCGGACAGACTCACAGAATTTCCCCCTATCTTACACATGTTCCGAAGCATTGTGCTACAGACACGCACAGTAATCGGGGTGAAAGAAGGAGTTAGACGAACACGTACAAGTCTCGAAATCGTTTTTAGAAATCTTAGTTTTAGTTTTTGATAATTGGATGATGGCACAAAATGGCATAAAAATTCTGAATTCCAAAAATATTATTAAATTGAAAACATCATTGACTAGAGGAAATCAAATTTCAAGGGAGGGTTGCGGTGAAGGGACGTCATTACTAGGGCGACATGCAGCTGAGTGATGAGCAGCATCTGTTGCAGTATTGCAGCCGTACGGATTGTTACAGAAGTGAAATTTTCGGGGCTGTAACAAACAGACGTGGAGAAAGTGGAGCATGATAAGACGCGAGGCGCCGCTGCCGTCCGTGTGGTGGGATTCTGAGATGCTCCAAAAACCCTCTCGATTTCTATGCTGTAAAATATGAAAGCGCTGTACGCTGTTTGTCTTCGCTGCAGTCCGCAGTGAGCTTCGTGTTGATTGAGCACCTTTCGAAATTCCAAAGCAGAAGTCCTGTCCAAAACACCGCGTAAATCGCGGATATATGCAACCTTGCGGTGTCACAGCTGTCCGTAGTATTTTGGTGTGCTTATTCTGTAATTTTGTGATTCTAACAAACGCGTGTCTGTGTGTCACAATGGAACCGGGATGCACCAAAGCCGGGCGACATCTCCGGGGTCACTATATGTTATACTCTGGCGCCTAATCTCTGTGGGTCACCGGTAGGGAACTGGCTTCGACTCGCCCTTCTGGCGCCTAGAACTTTGAGTTGGCGCCGGAATTGTGGACAGTCTGTGCACCGCTTGCACTGGCGATGTAAATTGTGTGTTCGATTGGACATGGGAAACTTTTTTTAGCATCATAGAACTATTAACTTCGCGCTCACACACACACGCACGCATACTCTCTCTCACACACACACACACACACACACACGCTGATCATGCGTTCGTATCGTGCGTCGTGTTACGCGTTTTATTTGTTAACATCAAAGTTGTGTTAGACCCAAACGTGTCATACAAGCCGACAAATAAAATGGACACAAAACGTTAGTTTCAAGCAATGTTGTGTTCAAGAAATGGCGATGTTAACCTTCAGCTAAGAAGTTACATCTGGCTTCTGTGTACATTCTTCAAACAGAGAAGAATAGAGGCAAAACAGTAGTTTGGGGCGCAAAGATTTAAAATAGGAATTTAATGTGTATGAAAAGTACATATGTCATGCATACTGTACGTGTTATATGTTATGTTATTTTATCTTTTATATACTTTCAAAGCACATTGTCTCTTGTCGTCTCGCTGAGCACTGCAGCTGCCACAGAGTATGCGGGAGAATGCAGGCTTTCAATGCGATAAGGCAGCCGTGCTCGGTGACAAGATAAAGTAACGTCCTGTATCACATGCAAGGCAAAGTTGTATTTATTTTTTATTGCTGGGGGCGCATTTTAGTGTATTACCTCAGGTGCAGGAAATTTTATTTGCAGCTCGGGAAAAGTAAGATATTTTGGAGTGACTGCAAGTGATACGTAGCTGAGGCTAAATTAAAGTGCCTATGGACATCGTCCTGAGGTACTGAGGACAAATACGAAAAATCTGTCCGGATGGACTTCAATCCAGAATCGCCCGAATACCAAGACGCTTGCTACTTCTGTCCATTATAACTTGAGGTCGGCTCACCAAGCAACAACACCACGTTCGGCCCCAGTGGAATTCTCTGTCGGTACCTGCTAAATTATTTACAATTTTCAACCCATTCACAACTGAAGCTTCCAGTTTCCTGAGGGTTTTCATTGCCCCATTGGGAAGCCGTTTTTTCTCTGGTAATGAAAACCACTAACCCCTGGCACTTTGAAAGCCCCCCCCCCTCCATTTATCTGGGAGCGCTAACCTCCGACCCAAGTCGCACAACCCCCACTTACCCTCTAACCTAGTCATGCGTCCATTTGACCTTGTGGTGTTCGATTTATAGAGGATGGGTCGTATCAAGTGCAGGAGGGGTGTTGGGGAGAATGAAAAGCGGTTTGATGTTGGGGTTTTGCAGAGCTTACAGCTGTATTTAGAACTGGACCAGGGATAGCTCAGTTGGTATAATGACTGGATAAGCGACGAATCTCGGTTCGTTAACCGGCAGGAAAAATAAATTTCTTACAGCCTGGCTGTGGGGTCAACCCGGCCTACTTATGGGTGACTACCGAGTGCTACTGCCCCGGCGGTAAGGCGGCCGGGGCTTGAGGCTGACCTGCCGCCTCCATCCAGCGCAATACAGCTATTTCGTCACCCCCTTATTCCTTTGTGGCTTACACAGGAACACCTTTACATGTATGCAGTTCACTGAATGTAGCAGGTCCACTCTGACCTCTGAACTTTCTGTTGTCAGTTCGCATAGTTCTGCTCAGTTACTCCACAGTTTATCGACAGATACGCTCCGTCCACTGTTTTTCTTCCCCAGCCTTTCCAGTCCATTCAAAATTATTTTTCTTTCTCCAGTTCGCAGGCAGAATACTGCAGTATTGCCTGTTGTTGTATATGGGTGTGAAACTTGGTCTCTCTCACACTGAGGGAGGAATGTGGACTGAGAGTGTACGAGAATATGGTGCTGAGGAGAATGTTTGGGCCTGAGAGGGACGAGGTGACAGGATACTGGAGAAGACGGCGTAATAAGGACCTTCATGATCTGTACTTTTTTCGAACATTTAACGGTGACGGGTGACCGGATTGAATAAGGTGCAGTGGGTGGGGCTTGTCACGTGCATTTGTGAGAAGGGAGTGATTTCGGGGTCTTACTGGAGAAACTGAAGGAAAATGGCTACTTGAAATACCTAAGGGCAGATGAGAGAATAATGTGAAATTAGATCTTAGAAAGGTTGGAGACCCGTGGACTAGGTTCTTCGGGCTGAGAACAGGCTAAAGTTAAGGGCTTTTGTGAAAGAGGCAATGAACCCAGTTCCCTTGATAGTTAAGGCGCTGTAGCTTCTCAAGACGACTTTTTTCCCTGCAGTTGGTTAGTTATTCAGTTACTTAGTTGGACATTGATTTAGTTACACAAAGGCACATGACCAAGTTCACCGCACAGTCAGTACTCGGTACGGTACCTGTGTGACGAAACACCTGCAGGATTAGTTCAGCGATTGGAGTGCCACAGAATGTGAGTGAGCTTGGCGATCAGCACAAATTACTTAGACCCCTACTAATGAAATCCCCGTAATGGCTTTAGGAAACGCTTCGGACTCGCATTGGTTCTTTGTGTATCGCGTTTCTGTGGAATACGAGTTATGCAGCCCGCAGGTTTATCGATATGCAATTACATCTGTTGTCCCCGCTGAGATCGTTGTAATGTGCTGCACGAACTGAGTATGTATGTCTGTATGTATGTATAATTGATTTTGCTTAAAATTCGTTTAATGAATACTAATAGAAAATTTGTAACAACAACCCACTGTTTCTGCAGATCCTTCGGAACAACAACACCCTGCAGTCTCTCTAGTAACATCATCACCCATCCGCAACAGACGGACGCGATATGTCAGTGCGGTCAGGTCCTCATTAAAACGTCCCATAATTCCACTCCTTTCATGCGTAAAATTTCCACAAACGTATGACGAAACAAACCAGTGTTGATCTCAGTAATTGCAACAGGTGGCACCGGAATAAACTGAACAAACTTCTTGGTTTGTGAAATATGTGTACAGGGTGATTACAAAGTAAATACTTAATATTAAATAACTATAGTTTTACCAAAGCTTACTGCTGTATTGCGCTACATATTACACCATTTTAAAGCACATACTATCTGGAGTGCAGAACGTTTGCAAAGATCTGGAACACAACACATTCCCTTTGCTGTGGGCAAAGAAGTCATCACGAGTCATTTGAGACAGAAGCACCCGAACAGGTGGAAGGCTGGTAAAGGTTACCGCCAGTCCAAGACCCTGATGAGAACAAACGAGCTTCAGGCAATGAGTTGACCAAAGCTTAGATCGGCTTTGTGACTTAACAGGCCACACAGCCCTTACAGCAGGACTCACACAGCGGCAGGATTACCATCGGTGTAGGTTCTAAACAGAAGATACTGTACATATTGATTACCATCTGTGTAGGGACTAAACAGAAGATAGTGTACATGTGTATTGTATCTCACCGTCCGACATCGGCAAGCAAAAGATACAAAATCCTGTGCCGTATGTTCCTGAAACCCAAGGATTCAGAAAACAAGAGGGCGAATGGCCTTATTATAGCCCAGTAGCTGATACAAGGCTTGGTGTAATTCCTTTTACTACCACTACACCACCACCACCACCACCACCACCACCACCACTACGACTACTACTACTACTACTACTACTACTACCACCACCACCACCACTACTGCCACCTCCACCACTTACTACCACCACCACTATTACTACTACTACCACCACTACTACTACTATTACCACTACTACTACCACTTTTGCTACCACTACTGATACCACCACCAGCACCACTACTACTACTACTATTACTACTACCACCACCACGACCACCATTACTAGTATCGGTACTACTACTACTGCTAATACTGCTGCTGCTGCTAATGGGAGACAAATTGGTGTTCTAGAAGCCAAGAGGGTGACAAGCAGCAGTTTCCAAACTGTGGACCCACAAATATTAAGCGTAGACACAAAAAATTTTGTCGCCCCATTTGTGCACCTGCCATGCACTGATATCACACTTCGCTACACACTTTGCAACCAGACAGACATTGCAAATAAGCTCTCGCTTAAGGACTAACAACAAACAGCGTCAAACGTACTTCGATTGTTTTGTTCAATTCGTTCAGTGTTCTTGGTTTTCACACTTAAACATCGTCTGTGACCTAACCACTCAGAATGAGGTCAGGGGCTTCTGTTGTTCCTCGACACCCAATCCAGAAACCGTGCACAAACAAAAGTGCAAGAAAAAAAGAATGTTGTGGTGCTGCACGTTGCGTGTAATGCAGGTGTTCAGAAGGGCTGGGCGTTGCTTTAGGAGATGGGGCGTGCTGAACTGGTTTAGCGCTGACTGTACGGTCTTCTGTGTAATGTGAACTGCTGTTACCTGGCCACTGTGCTAGTCTAGTCTGTCTGACGACGATGTCTGGTGATTACAGGTGCAGCGTCAGTAATGAACAGACGGGTGTGTTTCGTAGGTACAATGATACCGACAGCACACATTGTCGCGTGGTAACCCTGTCCAAGTGCCACTTTTGTCCACCACATATCTCACACGGACTGACGTCAGATCGAGCCCAGGTCCGTGGTGATAGTCTGGCGAAATAGCTCCAGAACCATGGTACGACGTAAGATGAGAATTTGGTAGAAGTACTGAGTCTGAAGAACATCAGTAAATGGCATTAAATGACGCTGCTGCTGTTTTGGTCGTGCTGGACAGAAAGGATTGTATTTATATCGCATGGGGTGTGTCTGAATTTAAATTTTCCAAAGCTCTCAAAGTGTCAATTGATTGAAGCTGTAGTCAGGTAGATATATATTGCTGTTACATCCTGTTGTGCTGTATCTGTATATTGTAGCAGCGGAGGGAAAACTTGATTGAGAATGCTGTCAACTTCGGTGGAAATTTGAAGTGTTTAATCCTGTTCAGAAGCAACTGTGACAAGGTTCCCAGTCTCGCTACGTGCTCGTGCGTCTGTTCATTCAAAAATCTAAACCCTTCTGGGTAACTCCGTCTCTCTCTCTCTCTCTCTCTGTTTCATGTGTTTTCCTGACACTATGGGCAACAGTGACAGCCGACTGTCACTGTTGCTCATAGTGTCAGGAAGTCTCGTTTAGAGCGAGATTT
>Ga0123352_10017764_pt1 | contig 11331 bp, 7 predicted proteins | sample TergutLab28metaG_FD_89700 | JGI IMG/M metagenome (GOLD analysis project Ga0123352, IMG submission 89700) | Labiotermes labralis P1 segment gut microbial communities from Petit-Saut dam, French Guiana - Lab288 P1 | ecosystem: Host-associated > Arthropoda: Insects > Digestive system > Gut ... | reverse complement strand
ATCGGGAGATTTTCAAACGCAACACACAATTTCGTGGTGATCAGTGAGGAATTAATTGGTATCACACATTGCTTATCGCTTTAGACGACCTTTCGAATAAACCGATGTTGTTGTAACGGTGTTAGAGAATATTTCACTGCACCACAAAAGGTATATTTTTATTGCACTTCGAAATACAAAATTGGAAAAACTAGAAGAGAGGAGGTACGAAATATATAATCGTGACAGCGACGTTGCGCTTAAAGAACCTGATGTGGATTATATTTTTTGGACATTTGTTTAACTTTCATATTTTTCGATTTATTAATTAAGCTGGAGTAACTGTAAACAATGACAGGAATACCAGCAGTTGTGAGAGAACCACAGATTCAGAATTGATATATTAGAGGATTTAGATATCGATGCTGTGTTCCATGTGTATGAAAGCCTGATGCATGCCAATATCCAATATAAAGAGCCCCTTCATATCTGTATTATCAAAATCACATCTTGTTATAAGCACGATAAATGTTCCATGCAATTTATCAGAACGGAAAGAACACGCTCGAAACAACAGGCTGTTGTTACACTTGTGCCCTGTTGGCTTTTATTAGAACATACAATTGCAGAAGACTAATAAGGCTGCCAATGAATAATCGATGAATTCAACCGCTTCACTTGGCCCTATGGACAAAACTCTACATCGTAAATAATCCTGAAATGGTGGCCATGTCAACGAAAAAATTGTACAACTCTACTTGAAACTTTTCACATTTGCTGAGAAACTCTTTTTTACAAGATGAAAAATTAAGAGTTTATAAGGTTACAACTAGTGTATTCAGAATGACCTTGATCAGCCAGATAAGCTAATGACGTCAGGAAGGTTTTCGGTTACCTTATGACACAATTTCCTTATAATTAGGACGAAACAAAGTACTATAACACGTGTCAGGTGTTTCTGTGAAAATATATTATTTTTTTCGGCAAGTACAGCTTATTCGGAAATGTGTCCTATAAAAGGATCCACACGATTGTAACAATCCGCACTGCCGAGGAGATGGAATAAGACGCCGACTGCAATTCGAGTGTCTGTAAGTAAACTTTATGTTACTTTCTTTCTGTGATGCTGCAGCCATACAGATGCCTACTGTGACTCTTTGTTGAGGTACATAGATCCCACTCATACACAGACACACTAGGTAGGACTCCTCCGAACGAGTACCAACTCGTCTCAGTGGCCGCTACCTGCACAATAATCATAACACATAATCCAATGACCATGTTGTTATTGGTACACGAACCCTGTAACCTAAGAAAGAAAACGCTGCAGAACTACACCTCAGACTGCAAAGCCAGGGGCTTTGACGTAGCCACATAGCATTTTGTTGCAGCATCTGTGCTGACACACTAATGTAATCGAGTGTAGATTTGTCGAAATAATTAGACACTAAAATTAACACAAGGATAGAATTTGGCGTCACTTCTCTAATGTCATCCAACAATGATTTCTGAGATAAAATGTGTCACTTATGCTTTCTATCACAGTGACTGAAATTAATTTGAATCTACTGTGTTGTGTTATGTGAAATAGAGAAATAATGAAATTGCACAGACTTGCTGCAAGAAAACATAACAGAATTGTAGTTAGTAGTAAGGCAGAATGTTTGAGTGTTTGTGAGAGACGATGAAGTGGTGGTTATATTTGTTATCGTAGACGGTGAAATATTGAAAAAATGTTTCGGAATGGCATAAAATAATATTAATTTGGGGGTTGGAAAAAGAAATGGTGGAAGAAATAAATAAAATAATATTATTATCTGTATAAGAGAACTTCATAGGGAAAAATAAAAGTTGTTTTTAAACTAAATAATTATTCTTAGATTTAGCGTGCCATATTGCAAATTTACTTGATTTGAAATTCAAAATATAAAACACTTCTTGCATCGAGTTTATTATAAAACTAGAATTTAAAAATACTCTACCCAATACGTCATACATCTGTCCAAGTTTATTAATGAATATCACAATATCCTTCAACACACCTCATAAATACAATTGTTCAGCACCTGGTAAAATAACAAAATGTTCAAAATATGCCACCAACACCCACAAAAGTACTCGAAATGCCGAAAAAGAGGAATGTACTGTAACTTAACACTGAGGAGCTTTCGATTAATTATTTTTGGGTAAAAAAGGAATTAAACAGTACGCCGTCTCAGTTTGTGTCTGTAGACTTAGTTATCCAGCATGTAAAAGGCATGCAACCCATTACGTGTATAATGTAGTATATCTCCTGTCCCCTGTCTAAAGCTACAATTTTTTCCGCATTAACTCACCACAGGTACCAGCTGCAGAAAAAGATTCCTGCACATAAGATACGTGTTTTGAACAGATCTGCTAAACTGTCTAAAAATGTTCCGATTTTGAAAATAATTGAATGTTATTTTATTATGAATATAAATATGTTTAAATGTAAAGACACTGTTATTTTTGTCAGATTATAATAATTGCTGAGTGTTCTCAAAATACCTTCGAACACTACTTCAAAGAGGTATTATAAAAACACACCCAGTTCCAGAAGAGTTGTTTAAAGCCGACACTTAGACGGACGGACGAAAAAGACAGGCATAACGAAGTTAATAGTTCGTTTCCCCTATTCTGGTTTAGATTTTAATGAAACATGAATTTTCTAGAGTGATTTTCGAAAATCCACCTAATATTTCTCTATGAGATGTTAAGTGCGGAGAAACAGACAGAGAGAGAGAGATGGACACTATGAATCGAATTTCACAATTTCAGTACGCCATTACAAACGCGTCGCACACCTACAGAAGCCCTAAGAAATTCCTGACCTCATTACGGACAGTGGAGCTAATATCACATTACTGTGTATCAAGACAACACAGCTACACACGTGTTCCATTGGCTAACACAAATGCTTTGAGTTCAGAAAGTCCCGACTTCAAATAATACGCTGAATTAAATCACTCTGAATTTCATTGCGGCATTGTCTGGCTACACTTCTTATTACGTCACTTCACCTGTCTTCCTGACACTTCCAATTTATTAAAAGCTCAAGAACGCACAGTGACCTTACGAGTACAGTGTGCATGAAATAAATCCGGATATCCCCTTCATCTATGAACTGCATGTAAGAGTGAAATTATACAGAGCAGCATGCAGCTTGTCTGATGCTGACTCACATTTCTTCCGAATCAGAACAATTCCTGTTCGTGCAGTTTTCTTAATGTCGGTACCTCTGCACAACATTACATAGCTAGGAATGCAGGGTTATGAAAGGAAAAATGAAGCAACAAATTTAAGAAAATTTGGTCTGAATCTAAAATCAAATAGTGATTGTGAATTTGTTTCAAACTTTCTGTCCACCCAGATGTTTGCATATGAAATTTGGTAAATGAAGAAGCGAAAAAAATTTTATTCTCTTGGAAACAACGTCCAGGTTTCTGTCTGTCTTTAGCCAATAAAACCTGTAGGAGAACAGCTGATGTAACATAACTGTGCAAAGGGAAAGTAGGGGAAAACACAATTTACGTATCACTTGTTTTCTTGAATTACAGGGAGAGTAGCAACATGCTGCTGATTATCTTTTTGGGTCTAATCGTTACATTAACGTCGATTTGCGCCGGCTGCGACGTTGTGACTCGGAGTGTGAAACACTTTGATTGGTCTAAGATATGTATTAGGGTACAGACACGATTCATGCAATATACAGCTGTTTAAACTGCTGCTTGGCTTATATTTCATTTGTGGTTCAATTAACAAACTGTCAATAGAACGTATTAGATTGTACGTTCGAATAATTTAATGATTACTGTATTATTATTTGTTAATCATTTGAAGAGATCTCCCGTTTTCTTATTAAGTGTAAACGTCAGTATTTTCACGGAGTATCTTTAAAAAGAATCTAGAATACAATTTTAGGTAAGTTCGCAAAATTAAAAAATAACAGTATTTGTTCCGTCATATCAGTATTTCTGATTTCAACAATTCTGATTCCACTCGGCGAACTGTTATGAAATGTAATATTGGAATATATCTAAAAAAGTCCAGAGAAAAATTAGTTCCTTTGAAATCTAGCAAGCATGTACGGTACTTAATAATAATCATACCTGCATTTAACATAATCGACCTTCGGTTCTTCCTAAAGTTGGAAATATTTCAAGCAAACTTTGTAAATAATTTCAAGAAAAACAAATACCCTTTATTTTTTTCGAAAAGTTCCCGAATTTGAAATTAGTAAATGATACGACAGATGGAAGCAAACAAGCCTCAGATGAAAATATAATACGGCGAATCTGCTTTGCCTGTTGTATAACAAATTCTACAAAAAAAAACTTTCAGAATATTTCACACTTACTGCTTTTCGATACAATTGTCACGTGGACGCAATTCTTTGTCAAGTTATAATTATATTAAGTCTATATTGTAGTCCTACTCGATTGTTAAACCAAGACTCAATTACCAGCTGCTCACTTTAACAGCTGATACATTTCCCTCCGCACAACTACATGTTCAGGACACCCGGATTCAAATCTCTGGATATCGTAAAGAAAAATTAATAAAACTTAATAAAGTTAAAAACCATTAAAATTAAGAAGTTCCATCCACAAGATGTGCGCCACAAACTTCGTGTTTTTACAGGTTATAGGTCGTGGAAATTGGTACTACAATTTTCACTACTCCAATGATATTGAGAACGACTTTGATTGCGTCATAGGTAAAATGGAAAATCCTGAGGGAAACAGGAGCGTTGTTCCTGCGCAGCATTTGTTATCAGGTGATTTCAACATGTCCATTATGGTTCAATGCGATTTACGGCGGGAAATCGAAATAACATGAAAGACGTAGTTTCTGCTCAGAGAAACTTATGGACGATAAATGATGTGGCGATCAATCTGAGTTAGAATATAATTAATTTTAAAGGTTTTTCCAGTTTTCGATTTATAATAAATTTAGCCGTTCAGTCTTCTGAGTGGCGGAAGCTACAGTCTTTGCGGCCTCCAATTTACCGACTGTATCATTGGAAGATGGAGAATATAAAACGTTTGAAATTAAATTTTATTATGAAATAAGCCCCCCCCCCCTTTAACATAAACCTCTAAAATCAAATCAAACTCACGTAATAATTCGTTCTAGAGTAGGCTATATTAACTCTTCAAAGACGGCATCAATATGGAGATCCATCGAAACGACATTCACCAGAAAGGATAAAACCTAATAATAGAAAAACATGTCTGAAGTTACTTTCTTAGGAATTTTATACGGTTTCTACCGTAGCTAACCGTTGAATTTCAGTGTGGAATGTATACAATTTAAGTGAACGCTGGCAAATTCTAAGAATGTAGAAGTGGAAAGTAAAATCTGAAAGCAGTTTCATATTCTACTTCCAAATTCAAGGAAAATGTCTGTTGCCTATATCAATTTATAGATATACATGTCTGTCACTGTACTGCCGTGAACAGTGTTCAAGTTTCAAGTAAGCCGAACATAAAATGTTAATGCTTTTTAAGGAGTCTCAATTTATTCACTAGGGTTTTCGTACAATTCCACAATACAGTAGGGACGCTATCACCAGCAATGGAAATATTTTACCTTTTTTATTGAGTTTGTTCCCGTCTTCCCGCATTTAGGAACAAACCTCACGACATGTCATTAGAAACGTCGAAATTAATCACTCTCGCTCTGAGAACAAATTTTCAGCAATGGCTAAAATTAATCTGACTCAAAATACTTCTTTAAATTTGCTGGAACTTTAAATCACTATTAAACACAGAGCAACAGCTGACACTCTACATGTAAATGTGCATGTCGCACGTATTAGGAGGGAAAGAAATAAATATTTTTACGTTCATTTTAAATCTCTTCTTAATACCCAGGTTTTCAGGACGCTCGAACAAAAGGTGTGAAATCTTCAAAGCAATTGGATTGTCTAAGCGTTTACGCATAAAAATTGTGTCTAATTCTCACGTTTTTGTGTTCTACAGTAATCAACGTCGTATGATATAGTATGGCTATGCAACAAACTGGAACAGCACCGGATATTTAGATTTTTACGACTTCTTCGGTAAGTAGATTGTAAAATACTTGACAAACATCGTCACGGTATCACCTGGACACTATAGCGATTAACGATCACAAATCTTTTTAAAATAAACACCAGAATTTGTGCGAATAAAGAGACATATTGAGAGCTTCACTGGTCAGTGAAAACCAGAATGATGAACATTATCGAAAGTCATTCAATATTTCAGATACTCTTCGTTCTTTAATGCGTTTAACTCAATCCAGCTATCGATGAGAATACTGTCTCGTCGACCTCTGACTTGGAGAACATTTTTTTTTAAAAAGGTGGAGACTTTGCTTACCTCCACAGCGCTCATTATACGTTATTATGGGATTGAACAAATTATGAAATGTGATATGGTCATTGCATAAAACTGGCAGGAGAATGGGCGAATGAGCGTTTCGAAGTGAATGGGAGTAAGCTAAATCTCTATTGTGATTTGAGGGACAAGAAGAACACTGAAGAGTGGATAAACATAAGCAGAAGTAAGAAATAGAAATATTTTGTAAATGCGATTGATATGGCACAGATTATTACATATCTGGATTCTAAGTTTTATTTATTCTTTGTTAATTCCAATGTCTTCTTAAGAAGTCAACACATTACACTGCTTTTCTATTAATCGCGTGTTAAAAGTGTCCGGTTTTCTAACCCCACTGATATAATCCATCTTAAAAATTAATAGATAAATGCTTGCTCAATCTCCTACTCCGGATGTTTCAGGTTCAAATTTCGAATGACACTCACTAAAATCTATCAGTTTTTCTCAATTCAACAACGACACGCAGCAATCTTTACTCTAACATGTACGTATTATCCAAATAACCAACATTATCATATCGTAACATTATTCACAGTACGGTATTGATGAATTTGAAAAGATTTTGCTAAATAATATGAAATCTCTTCTTGCCTAACACAAAGAAATTCAAATTTTGAATTTCAAACGAACTCCTGTATACAATAACATTCACCTATGTCACGTTTGCAGCAATCTGGAGGGGGCGATACCGCATCATAACAACTGACGACAGTTACGTCATTCTCAAGCACTGCCCCCTCGATTCAGATCAACGTAATTAGGTGTTTTGGATATAATTTAAAAGTAGGATGAACTGAAATATATTATGTACCTCGCATCTTTCCGAATAGTGAGTATTAGGTTCCACATAGAATAGCTCGACTCCCACTGGACGGATGAAAAAAAAGGATTATTTGAGAACTTTTACAAATCTGTGGAAATAAATTTTGATTTTCTAAATCTGACAATAATTGCACTTACTTTACACAAAGACAAAGTATAAGTATGGCATCTCTCCGAATTCTCGAAATAAAAGGAAATGTCACTGAAATAATTTGTAGAAAAAATAAAAAAATAATTTTATATTCAGTAGCCTCAAAACCAATGTGATATGTCTATATATCGTCAAAACAAAACTATATTTATTAGTAGTATAATGGGTATCTAACTGCATTAGGCACAACTACATGTTTCGACCGCTAATGCTGACCATCTTCAGGTTGTACATGGACTTATCGAGTAGTTATACAACAGAAACAACTTATGTGGGGTGTTTTTTTAGATGTGGGGAAGGGGTTTGTATGGGACCGAGATCTCGTTTGTGTCAGTGGTGGTTGCATTGTCTGGAACACTATCATTACTTTATTCATGCCTTATTTCTAGCTATGTCTAGAATGGGATTCATTATATTATATCCTTAGTTATATATGGTATCTATGTGCTAATTGTAGAAAGTTATGTCTATCTACCATCTTTTACTTTTATCTTTTCACCTTGGAATTTGTGGTGTTATCTGTATCCAGTTATATAGGTGCAGTTGCCATTAAGTGAATTAAATTAATTTAAATTAAATTAATTAAATTAAATTAAATTATATTAATTTAAAATTCAATATCCTCCTTTATGAAAAGTATGTCGTTTATGAGGTAATGAGGAAGTACGTGGTAGAATGAGACAAGGAACACCGAAAAACATAAAACGGAGCAAGCGTTTTGCATGCTGGTTAAATAGGCTAGAAATCCCCAATCAGAATATTTACAACTTATTGCTTTTCCGCGTCCACATTTGTTACACAACCGCACCAAAAGTTACAATTATGCGTACATTGTCTGTTTTGTTTTGTGTTTGTATGTGCAAATTGTGCTGTTGATCCACATTAACTCTCACATTTCCACAAGCCATGTACAAACGTAAGTATCTTTAACAAAATATGTTTCCATCAAAAGAGTTCAATATAATAAATTTTGTACTACAAACATTCCAGTAAGAAAAACATCAAAATATTTGCTTTCCGTTTTTTTAAGCGGACCATCACGGTGTGTATCATCAATGAGTATTATAATCAGTACCGTCATACACAACATATATTAAAACCAGATGCTTAGGCCAAGTACAACCCAGTTGTAACTAAGCATCTGGTTTTAATATATGTTTTGTATGACGGTAGAAATTATAATACACATGTGCTTTCGGAACTATTTGTGTGCGTTCCGCTAAGTTTTTTACTGCTACCGAATATTATGTGTAGCCACAGTGTATATATTTTTGAATGTCTATTAGGAGGAAGGGAATTTGAGGAAATTTACTGCAGAGGGAAAACCTGGAGGGAGAAAATAAGACAATGAGACAATGAGAAATTACCAATAGTCACAGTTTAGTCAATTCCACATCATAAATTTGAATCTTAACACCTCCAATTATTTTTTTGCAGTGTTTGTTTATATGTTGTACCGAACACCACGCTCTGACGAAGAAACAGTGAAGCGTGCTATGAAGGAGTTGCAAAAGCACAACATAGATGTCAGCCAGCTGGTGGTTTGGTCGACAGATCACTGCCAGGAGGCAGAATCGTCAAATGAAGGAGGAAATGCAGCATAGAGACACTGGAGTAGGAAATGGAACGCAACCTTCTGCGATTTTAAACATTCTGGACAATTGAATATATTCTTTGTATGCAATCTGTTGTGCCAGAACTAGAAATTACAAGTAATTGACTTAAATATCACACATATATTTTCTTTTCTTCACTTTGAGCGTAGGAATAAAGACTAAATGTATGAAATCGAAGGTGCTCAGTGTATATGTTGAAAAACCTACCATCTGGATGAACGTGTTTCGGTTCTCATAATTGTGAAAGAGAACTTTCTTTTTTCCATTTCCTCCTATTGGGTCGTCACACCATAAATCAAATTCAGAGCGTACCGGTAGATAGAAGTTGAATTTAACGGCACATTTCCATCTAGCGACGTCGCAGAGAATGCGTGGAGATATACCTCCACTCCACGGTAATCGAATACGTTATTTACTGCATCGTAGCACTGAGACAATTTGGCCTGCACCAGTTCTTTTCTGTAATTATCGAAGACTCTCCGTCATATCCGACAGTGATTAGCCTTCAAAATCCACGTGGTGACTTTATGTACCACAACAATTACACGTCAAAAAAATATACATTCTGCATTACAGAGTATTTGTAGGTTTCGTATGATTCTCGGAACAAAGAGAAAATATTTACCTCTACAGTAATAGCAGGGTCGTTTCTATAACCGATATAGAGTGTTTACTGCTTGGTACGTGAGGACGATTTTATTATGTCAGTGTACTCTCACCTGTAAAGAAGCTCTTCAATGATTCAAACGCTTATTCGCTGACCGCAGACCGCGGAAGCCTGGGTTCGTTTCGAAGGTATTTCATCTAAGATATGTGGTAGACAAAATAGAGCTCTGTAATAGTTTTTGTTCTGAGTACTTCGGTTCTACCCTGTCAGTATTATTCCTCACACGCTGTGTACTCATCTTCATCTACTGTCGCTCGTAACAGCAGAACAAATGGTCCAAGTCAAGACACCTTCAAAATACAACGCTCTTTTGGAAGTCGAGTGATAATGAATAAAAATTATTACCGTTCATTGTTCGTGAGATAAATACCTGGTCACCAGTCTCTTGGTGAAAAGTAATCGGAGAATAATTGTAGCCGACTAACTGGTCGGTAACTTGAGAACTTTAAGACACCTTTTTAATTTTAGCTGATTTATTGTTATAAATGTGTTTAGCAATAAAACACGATTGTCTTTTCACTAGCTTCTATATCAGTTAACATCACACCACATCTCTCAAAACGCCCACTCTACACTTATTCTCCTTACCTTCCACGACGACACCGTAATATCTCCCCTATAGTGATTGGTTGGAAAACGAATGTGTTTTACTTTCGTTGGTTGTACAATTTGAAAATTCTCAGAAATGAGCTTAAATTTCCAGTGCTGAAGAACGACCAAAACATGACAGAAAGTAGCTAATTTCTTTACCGAAAATAACCATTGTGTGCCCAAAGTGTCAAATAGGATTCACAAATATCGAAGTCTCGCACAAATATGCAGGTTTCAATTACGGAGGGACAGGCGTTAAAACTGAGTGTTATGAAGGACAGGACGGTCCTTCAGGCGACTTATTTTCGGCTACAGTAATATCAGTTCAAAAAAGACTAGTGAACTTCTCTTCTCACAACCAATTTTAAAATCGTGAATTCGGGATCTGAATAAGAGGTGCATAATTAATCTAGAGTAAAATACGGTGTGAAAGTGTGGGGGCAAGAAGAGGTTGTCAACCAACACAGAGAATCAATAAACTGTATAGAAATGAAATAATGAATATACACACACTTGAAGTAATTAATATGTCTATGTGAGGATTTGTATAGCAGCATAAATCTTGAGATTTGTCATTGGCCGTGTAGTGTGGGTTATATATGTACTGTAGCATTGGGTAGTAAACGTACTGCAAGAAAACTGTTTAAAAATTTTACCAACTTCCATGAAACTCCATGCAATGGGATCCAAGTAGTTCCATGTGAACAGACAGATGAACGAAGGGACGAAACGAAACAGACGTAACGACGTTTATATTCGATTTCCAGTTTCGCGAAAGTGCTTACAAACTTAACGGTACTGTAAGAATCAAACAATAGCTGGGAACAACGACGATTTTTAATGTTCAGAACGTAGCAGAATAAGATTTCCAACCGAATCTACTATCGCAAAATATGATGTGAAATTTATACGATGAGTTCAAAGTAATGCTCTCCTTCCCATTCCCACAGACCCATGTTATTTTAGAACTAAGGAAACATGAAATGTTTATATGACGTAACAGTGAGGCACGTCCTGATGTTTGTCATGCTGGACACTTCTCAAAGAGTTACACCATTTAATCCACATTGGTCACACAATGTTGTTCACAGCTGTGAT
>Ga0123352_10017763_pt1 | contig 11332 bp, 7 predicted proteins | sample TergutLab28metaG_FD_89700 | JGI IMG/M metagenome (GOLD analysis project Ga0123352, IMG submission 89700) | Labiotermes labralis P1 segment gut microbial communities from Petit-Saut dam, French Guiana - Lab288 P1 | ecosystem: Host-associated > Arthropoda: Insects > Digestive system > Gut ... | reverse complement strand
TGTATAACATATATGTATATTAATGTGTATATAGTAGACAATAGAATTTACTGTTACGTTTGTTACGCGGTTCGTCACTCACTGAACACAAAGGTGTCCTTTAGCCCTCTAAATACCTAGATAACCGCGAAGCCTCTGACTTGGCTATCGCTACCGTTTATTCCCTGACCCCGTAGGAATTCCACGATAGGCCTCACAACGGCCATAGTAGGCTCGCCCAAACTTACCGCTCCTCTTGGGCACTACAAAGCAATATTATACGTCACTATATTTTAACCATGGTCAACTATAGAGATAGGGGACCGCGGCAGCACAGTGGTTAAGGTACTGTGCTTCAAATTGGAAAGTCGCTGGTTCGATCTAACATAGAGTAACCGCATGCGACGAGGGGGCAAGGATCTGGCTCTGGACCAAACGACGTATAGCATGGATTCTGCGCATTGACCCGGCCCAAATACCACCGGACTGGACCACGAGACCCCAGTCCCGGCTATGGCCACCTCAGCGACACCGGGCGGTGTTATGGATACTGGCCCAAATGGTGTGGTATAGAATTAAAGAAAGTCGAGCATGCACTGAGCAAGACTACAGCGACTTTCTGAGACGGACACGCTGGAAGGCGTATCCGGACAAACATCGCCGGACCAACGTTGGGAACTATCTTGAGATCCTATGATCACGATCCCATGAGAGGTACACACTGTGGCGCGGCAGCGTCGGGGTGACACTTGTTACAGTGTTTGGCAGTGGTAGGAGTGGAACGGAAATTGACCCATGCGAGTACGTTGCGTGGACCGCAAGGGCATGAAGACATAGGAGCATAAGCGGTCCCTGGACCATGAGTGGTGGAATGGATGTGACTTAGTGCTGTACATGGGCCGCAATGTGTGCCAGCCTTGCACTCTTATGCAGTGTGAAGTGAGGGGGCAGGGAAATGTATGCGGGGTGTACGAGTATAGTGTATGAGAGAGAGTGGTGGATCGAAAGACACGGTGGTGTGGGGGAGTGATAATGTCTATTGTGCTATGACACTCTGACTGCAGGAACTATGCTGACAGTAGCTGTTACATATGTGCTAGAATGTAAGCAGTGTACCTGAATAAATGCATGTCGGTAAAATAAAAAATCTCAGTTGGTGTCAGTGGATTTTTATTGACATAAAACCCTTCCGATCGCACTATGGCTCGGGGGTAAAGGCGGCCGGTGCGTAAGGCTGACAATCTTACCACCATCCTGTGCAGTTGTCATGAAATCTGGGAACCTTAACTTCCTGGAACCCTCTGGGCGCCTCCGGGCCTGTAATGGGACTGCTTTACCTTTACCTTTACCTATTTACCATAGAGATATGGTTTTTCCGGGTTATATTTCTAAATACACCGGTATCGGCATAAACGTAATCAATGATGATGATAGTAATAATAATAATAATAATCCACTGACGTTATTTTTTAAAAGTAAAACGGTACTAAGCTCATTATGCACGCTCTATAACTATTTAAGTCATAAAACATCAATTAGCGTCTCTACGCTAATATGAAGCGATTTGCAAGAACCAGTTTACCGATTTTATGCTTAAAGCGTTTTGCATACGGATGGATTAATTGGCCTCATTTCAGTCAGGGTATTGTACTACGTTATAGCAACAAATTCCACGGAGCAGAATCCTTCATTAAAACTGACAGTCGCTCAACTAATCAAGACATTCCCCCACTTTCAAGTTCATAATATACAACAAATGGGTCCAGTCCACAGGCTCATACCATCTTTCTTTAAGATCTATTTCAACATTATCACCCTCTTCACCTAGGTCTCTCAAGCTGTCTTTTTCTTTCAGACCAGGAAGAAAGGTGGAGTAATTGCCTTCGGTTTAGTTTTAATTTTAAAAGTAATTTGGCGGGATAGATCTCTGTAAGTTCTTAGTTGTTATAAACAAGTTAGGAAAATCTTAGTAATTAACCAACTTAATGCACAAATTCTTGTTTTATAAGTTTCTTATACGCCTCTACATGTTTCGAGCACTATGTGCTCATCATCAGGAGGTCAAAATTGTATTATACAGCATCTGGTATCGTCACACCTGTAGGTGGCCGTCCCATGCACAAGTTGAGAGAGTCCTGTCTCAACTTGTGCACCGGACGGCAACCTACAGTGTGTGTGTGTGTGTGTGTGTGTGTGTGTGTGTGTGTGTGTGTGTGTGTGTGTGTGTGACGATACCAGATGCTGTATAATACAATTGTGACCTCCTGATGATGAGCACATAGTGCTCGAAACATGTACAGGCACATAATAAACTTATTATAAAACAAGAATTTGTGCATTAAGTTGGTTAATTGCTAAGGTTATACTGAGATGCACGGTCAGCAAAACATCAAGAAACGTTAGGAAAAGTATAAACTTTATATGAAATCCTGGCGCTGTCTACCGTTGCATTCCGATTTTCGTTTTGTGAATCCAACTTGGTTTGCTCGCTCATTAATGGTATAAAACTGGCGGGCTGAAGACAAAGGACCTACAACACGGAAGTTTATAAAATTAGACCAACGGTTCTGCATTAACGATATACTGCAGAAACAACTTTAATTAGCTCGAGGACTGTCCAGCCAACCAAATTCTGTAATGAGTAGAAGAAATATCTCACGGTAAAACCAACGAACGAACGAACTAATTTGACGTTCAGGTGGCCGTTCATCGTGATATATTCTTATAATAAAACCAACTAGATGCACCAATTCCTGAAATCCATTTTTGAAATAAATCTCTACAAGTTTCGGAGAGTTCCTCTGTCCATCATCAGGAGTTCTTTACTGTACATACAGCAATGGCTGTCAGAAAACCTTTATGACATATACCATTGCTGTGTGTACAGTAAAGAACTCCTGATGATTGGCAGAGGAACTGTCCGAAACATGTAGAGTTTTATTACAAAAATAAATTTGAGAAATTAGTGCATCTCGTTGGTTTTATAATGAGAAGGAACTAATGTTAAAACTTATTTTTTACATACAATTTGTCATAACTCCGACATGTTTCGGTCTATCTTGATCATCCTCAGGAAATTACGTAACATAAATAAAGCATGTATAAAAACAATTATGGATTATAAAATGCATTAAAATTTGTGCATATAATTTCTGCAGATATAATGAAACTCGTTTGGTCTGTAAGATGGGAATTACCTTATGGACCACCTCTACACTGCAACACAGGAACTTCAAAATATCTGCAGACATTTAACGCATATATCGCTCATTTGCGACAAGAGTGTCACAACTCAAAATTTTGCATTTTTTGAGTTATTGGTATAGAAAGAAACGTATGCAGATGCACTTTTAACAGGTATAGTGTCATAACGCAGTTTGCAAAACTCGCCGCTGGAGAGCAGTTGTGTCGTCTTTGTACTCGTAGAAAATTATAGCACTTCAAAACCTTTAAAAGTCTCTCCTGAAAAAAAATCGCAAATATTGAGTTGTGACACTGTTGTCGCAAATGAGCGATAAGTGGTTTCGGACTGAAAACTAAGCATTTTACCTCGACTGTACCGTACACAACACGACGTAAGCGACTAACTTCCCTCCCCTTTATTTTCATTAGGCTACGGACTGGACGATGTAGAAAACTTGGTTCGATTCCCGGCAAGAGCAAAATGTTTGTCTCTTTTCCCGACGAGCTCTGGAAACCAACAAGCCTTCTGTTAATGACAGCCGGCTTTATTTCCTTCAGGAGTGAAGCAAAGCACCCGGGACGTGAAAATGACCACTCACCTCCACTAGACTCTGAGGTTAGGAACGCGTGGAGCTATAACTCCTCTTCCCCATACGCCTTTATCTTGTGTACAGAGACAACTTTACCTTTATATAGAACCTAAAACTTCATTAGCGTGTTCAAACGAGTCAACCATTGGTCCGTAACCTGGGCAATGTAAACTCAGCCATCTGTTTCTTTGGATACATTTTGATCTGAAAATTCAGTGTAAAAAATCTGCATTTGTTTTAACGTTAACATTTACAGCCTGCGCCAGGTCTGATGTTGTGTATCTGCCCGACCGCTGTTCATCCATCATCCTACTCACGAATTCATCCATCCGCAAATCCACTCGCACATACAGCTTCACATAGCGCGCAATAGGTGTTTCTCTCACAGTGATGTATAATGTATGAATTAATACACAGCCTGCCGTGTTTCTGGCCTCATGAAAGCTTCAAATTATAAGACGCACCCTATAATTAGCAACGCATTTTTGCAAATTTAATAACCTACTTATGTCCGGTGTTGAGACGTGGGGCGATGTTGTGGGGGGGGCCCTTTTCAGGGATAAAATGCGTCTTACAAAGGGGGAAATACGCTATAGTCTATGCATTGTGGGTGAGGACATATTTTGTGGCCATATTTGAACAAATTGTGTAATATAATACATTCAATTACAACAAATGAGCTCTACGAAATTCATCTAAATTGTATTTAAATATTTATATCCTACCTCACAGAAAACTAGCTGTAACTGTATTACAGACCAGGTCATGGGAGTAATAACTTTCAATCTGCGTTCATAAGAAAAACTGTAAGCATATTGTATAGGTAGCGTATTGTCATTTTTAGCATAAAAATAAGTGGCATAAATCGAAAACATGAGAGTCTGAAGTTTTATGTTAGTCGTTGTCAGAATCAGTAAAGCCGCGTTCACATGACCTGCATATCCGACGAATATTCGTCACGTCTGAGTAATGACATGTACCTATTCCGTGTTTACAGTACTAGACTCATGATGATGGACAGTTAACCTGTCCGAAACATGTACAGTTCTATAGCAAAATAAATTTGTGAAATAGTGCAACTCGTTGGTTTTATTATAAGAATATATCATGATGCATGGTCACCTGAATGTCCAAATTCTGTGGGTCTACACTTTAATATTGAAACTTCTTACCAAATCGGAAGGAAAATATTCGGCACTGAAAGGTACGAAGCATTTCCACAATTTAATCTTCTTTTAAATTCTCCGTAAATATAAGTACTATCCGCTATGATCTTATCCAGATATTTGAACACTGACATTTAGAGCCGAAACGAAAGCAAAACGTTTTCAAAAGATGGAAATATACCACAGTCTAGTTGTGTAGGTCTCTGCGATACATGCACAGAGCGTACTTCAGAATATTTGGGTTTGAGTGATTTTGTCAACAAGACAATATTCTCTGTTAGTGATACGATGCCACCCCCATGCTATTTACGGAATGTTTGACAACAGAACACCATCACTTCAAATGCCCGCTACTTCATGAGATCAACTGACTTCATGAAAGGCAGGCCTCCCTTGAGATATTAATGACTTAATTTGACGTTCAGGTGACCGTGCATCGTGATGAATTCTTATAATAAAACCAATTAGATGCACTAATTTCTCAAATTTGTTTTTGGAATAAAACTCTACATGTTTCGGACAGTTCCTCTGTCCATCATCAGGAGTTTTTCACTGTACACACAGCAGTGGTATATGTCATACAGGTTTGCTGACAGTTTGTGAGCAAACCTATATGTATTGATGTGTGTACAGTGAAAAACTCCTGATGATGGACAGAGGAACTGTCCGAAACATGTAGAATTTTATTCCAAAAACAAATCTGAGAAATTAGTGCGTCTAGTTCGTTTTATTATAAGAATTGCCGACTTGCGTCAAGAAATTTTAAGCAACTGCTGAAAACTGAAGGTTCATTGCCGTATCCACAAAAGTCTGTCCCTGTTCCCCGTTCTGAGAGACTGACAGATCCGGCTCGCACCCACCCGGCTTATTTCGTTATGATCTCTTTAAGTATTAATTTCACATCTACGTCTAGGTCATAAAAGTTATCGCTTTCCCTCATACATTCTCTCCTCTCTCCTACGAGGCGCACTCTCTGCCATTTTCATCCTCCTTGATTTCATACGCCTAATAATATCTTACGAAAGAATAAGAACCAAGAATTTAATTAACAGGCGGTGTTCTCCATTTCCGCTAATTTCCTTCCTCTTAGAACCTCCTATTATCCTCAGCAACTCGCCCTCAAATCACCCTCCTTCTATACCCTCCCTTAACTAGGAGACCTCAATTCACACTCATAAAAGAATCTAAAATTATGGTTCTTCCTTTTTTTAAGTGTATGTTCTTAGACGTCACAGGGAAAGACGGAAAATTTGTAATTCACTAGTAGCAAACATTTCCATAAAACAATTTGCTCGTTTCACTTCAATTCATCGACCAACGAATGCACATATAATTTCACATAAAAGACTTTTAAAACACTTTAAAAACACTCCGACATGTTTCGATTTTGTCAGATCATCATCAGGGAGCTTTGTTCCTTGCTAAAGTTATGTTACAGTATTCACAATTCAATTGGTATTAAAAACAAACGCAGCAATATGGTTCAAATACGAATTGAATTGTGAATACTGTAACATAAATTTAGCAAGGAACAAAGCTCCCTGATGATGATCTGACAAGATCGAAACATGTCGGAATGTTTTAAAGTGTTTTAAAAGTGTTTTATATGAAATTATATGTGCATTCGTTGGTTGAAGAATTGAGGTGATTCTGCAAAAAAAAAAATTCACGGTGCTACAATAAGATTTATAATTTGCTCGTTATTTACAGTTTTATACAATTCTGTTCTGTTACTAATATTTGAGTTTGCCAAATGTGCAAAGGATTCATATCTACCAGAATGTTGTGATTTTGTCCTGCCTTCTGTGGATGACATATGACCACATACTCAGTTTTCACACCGTCGGATTTTGGGGTGAATGTGAACCAATATTTCAGAGCGTAATGCGTCAGTGTAGGGTTCAAAATGGAGATGGACGCAACAGGTTCCTTCGGCGTACTAATATCTACGTACCAAGTCACACCGTACACAGCGTCATATCTCAGGAAGCCCAAATCTTAGCATTCACCGACATGAAAGCCTCAAGCCGTCGCCATATTTAACCTTTTGGCGCCGGAATTTTTTTTTTAATTTTAGCACACCCTGTACATAAAATTTGAATAATACAGGAAACAAATACGTTAGAATTATGATACAAACTGCATTTTGAAGAGAAAAAATGGAGAATATATACCATGTTTAAAAATATTCAATACCTATATTTGTTGAATAAATATATAAAATGCAACTTCAGGGGTTAGCGGTGCGGTACGACCACTATAGTTGGCATTAGGCGTCAAAAGGTTAATTATCCGTCACATCACAAACAATTGCGAGGACTGGATCTACAGCTTCATGCTGGAGATCTTTGGCTCCGGTCGCCTTATTCCCACAAAGGGAGCCACGGATGCCCTTTTGATGGAACGGTTGAAACTTCTGGACTGTGCAAAGTAAGAAGTAACGTTTTTTCCGTGCTTAATTAAGCACTGCGTCTTAAAGATATTCTTGACTTCGGCACTGCAAAGTGGTGTGTGGTTAGGCTCCTACTCCTGCCGCTTCACCAACAGTAGGGTCCACAGGTGTCCACTGAATGATGCAAGTGTCGTTCTTATTGCGTCTTTAAGCACGGCAGCTGTCATACGATGTCTCCTCTGATAAAGGCTTTCTAAGCGATAGAGCTGCCGTGATTAGGGACGCGATAAAAGGGACACTTCCCACATCAAAGATCCCAGAATCGGTTCGGACTCCTCTGGCAAGAGAAATATCCATTCGCACATTAAATCAAACCTCGATTTTTCAGTCAGTTAGCCCTTTCGCTGTTCACTACATTAACCCTTAGCCTATTAACGTAGAGAATATAGTGAGGTCCTAGTAATACCAGCAATTTTAACGCTACTATTTGACGACACACGTTTTTCGTCTGCACAATGTCTCAACACCGAATCAGTCATGAAAAGGCGTCCTGTGTCATATTTGTGTATAAACACTTAGTCAGGTTTTTCGAAAAAAACGTGGTCAAAATTTAAATGCCCCGCAGAATAATTCGGCGAGCTGGGAGTTACAGATGGGATTTAACTGGCGTTCAAAGGGTTAACTGACCCATCCCTTATCCTCCAACATTGCCTATACTAGTACATTATTTATTACGTTTATTTGATAAAGCCCTCAGGAATAAACACATACATCACTGTCTTTTACTGATTGATTGGTTCTGCAGTTCTGTGTCCAAATTTTTGCCAAGTCTCTTATGGTGACGATGATAGATATTCTTGTTCGGATACGCAAGGGAAGAAGAAAGTATGGCTTATTTTAAAGTTCGGTCTTGGCTTTGGATGGGAAGTAGATACAAACACAACTGAAGTGTTCAGATATATATATATTTATAACGTAATAAAACCCACAAATCCCGGGATAACAGGCTTCTACGCTCGGAAGTATCACCAATTTACAGTGATATGGAGAGTTGTAATGATGGAATGTGCATCCGTTCCACAACAGATGCAAATGCGAAGAATCCAAGAAATACGTGTAGAGGTATTTTAAACATTCACGGATCTCCTAAACATCGGGTAATTAATTATTTATTAATAGGATTAATTCATTGAAATTATTCCCTCCGAAACGTTAAAGGAAATTTCTGAATATAAAATGTGTTAAAATCTCTGTTCACAAGCAACGTAATTAGGACAGATTGTCCCCCACTACGAGGCTTCTACTAAAATAATTCCCTCCTTACATAAGCACGTAAAGTCTGGATAAATTTTACACAGGTTTACATCGAATTTAACATTTAAACATGTGACGAAAGAAGTTCGAGGTTTTTCGTTTTTCATTTTAATTAAACGAACTTAACGAATATTTTACCTGAACACATATGTGCATTCATGTAGACATCGCGATCGTCATTCCGCATACATTTATCTGAAAAAAAAAATTGTGAACACTCTGTTGTACAGAAAGACGTACATACTAAGCCCAAAATATCTTTCCCTGAATTTTGCAGTTTTTCGACATAATTAACCAAGCGCCTGTGTAAACCCATTCTACTTACTTCCAAACACGATTGAAAAAAGCCTGCAAATAGCACCTTTTCTACTATAAGAGGTAAAGGTAAAGGTAAAACAGTCCCATTACAGGTCTGGACAGGCCCAGAGTGTTCCAGGAAGTTAAGGTTACTAGATTTCGTGACAATGGCCCAGGATGGTGGTAAAGTTGTCAGCCTTACGCACCGGCCGCCTTTACCCCCAGGAAATACTCCTGGTACTCATTTCTGTTAGAGGCTGAGTCGACCCCAGAGCCATAGTGCGATCGGAAGGATTCTACGTCAATGAAAAATCCACTGACACCAGCTGGGATCGAACAAGAGACCTTCCGATTTGTAGCAAAGCACCTTAACCACTGTGCCACCGCGGTCCTCACTATAAGAGGAACACTTGTAAAATTCAAATAATTCTGTCTGTAGCATCGTTGCTAGGTTAAGTAGAGAACGCCAAGTATGTAAAAAGGCCGATTTGTTGTTTTCAGCCCAAGGACTATCGTGTGGCCACACGACATTATGTTGCAGAACGTATGAACTAGCACATCGCACATATTCGTCTTAACTCCTGTTGCCGAAAAGGTCGCTTACACTTGTCCCTGCTTCATAGAAATGAGCATAGTCAAATAGTGTTCAAATTCACAAAAACCCGGTGCAATCATTTTCCTCAACGTGACACACACATTTTTGTATGTAAACGGCAGCTAGGTTATTAACCTTTTGACGCCTAACGTCAACTATACTTGACGTACCGCACCGCTAACCTCTAAAGTTGCATTTTATATATTTATCCAACAAATATAGGTACTGAATATTTTAAACATGGTATATACTCTCCGTTTATTTCTCTTCAAAATGCAGTTTGTTTCATAATTCTAACGTGTTTGTTTCCTGTATTATTCACATTTTATATACAGGGTGTGTTAAAATTAAAAAAATAATTCCGGCGCCAAACGGTTAAACTTCAATGTTAATAAAAATCCAATCAGATTCAACAGTATGCAGATGTTTATTTACTGCAAAGTCACTCTACATGTTTCGGGTGTCACAGCACCCATAATCAGGAGTACTGAAACCTGTAACCGCAGCCTCCGGTACAGGTCATAATAATGGTACAGCTACTTCCCTCCAACGTGGCCTGATGGGTGCTGTGACACCCGAAACATGTAGAGTGACTTTGCAGTAAATAAATATCTGCATACTGTTGCATCTGATTGGATTCTTATTAACAATGAATTGTGATGCACGGAACCGTGAGTTTAAAAAAAAAGTTATTAAACTTATTGAAAAAAATTATAATTCACACATACCTTGCGATGCTGTTTATTGCTGCCATCTTCTGCTCCTATCCTTAACTGCTACAAGCTGTTTTCTGCCATCAGTTCCTGCCTTTATAACAACAGAATGTCAAGTATTTTCTTCCATCTTCCACTTATTTCAGCAGCCACTCGGTGAAACGTGTGACATAAAAACACAACCTTAGGCTTGCCATTGTGCACGGGTTACAATGGAAGATCAAATCGCTCGCACAGTCTGTAATGGATAAACACATAATTAATTGTTACGTTAAAATACTCAGTACGTTTTATTTTATATTAAATCAAATCAAGACACTTTTATGAAATTAGGAGGTTAAATCTGACTTTCAGGTGACCGTGCATCGTGATGAATTCATATAATAAAACCAACTAAATACACTGATTTCTAAAATTTATTTTTGGAATAAAACTCTACATGTTTCGGACAGTTCCTCTGTCCATCATCAGGAGTTTTTCACTGTAAACACAGCAAACCTGTATGACATATACCATTGTTGTGTGTACAGTGAAAAACTCCTGATGATGGACAGAGGAACTGTTCGAAACATGTAGAGTTTTATTCCAAAAATAAATTTGAGAGATTAGTGCATTTAGTTGGTTTTATTGTAAGAATGGGAGATTAAACTACATAATATTTTACAACAGTGTGAAACCCGTTACTTCTTTTTGATAATTCTGTATATTTGCGTGTGTGTGGGCTACACGAAAATCACACGGGAAATACATAAAACACAAACGCCTTTTATCAAAATTCACATATATTAAGAAAAGTTCAAAATTTCACTTCAAAATGACAAAAAAGCTAAAATATTTAACGCTAAAATTAAAAAAACGCGTAATGTAGAAATGTCCATACTTGATCGTTTTGACGTTCATAGAACCGTGCATCGTAATATATTTCTACGTATCAAATTTATTTTATTTTGGAATGACACTCTACATGTTTCGCGGTAGCACAGTGGTTAAGGTGCTGTGCTACAAATTTGAAGGTCGCTGGTTCGATCCCAGCTGGTGTCAGTGGATTTTTCATTGACATAAAATCCTTCCGATCGCACTATGGCCCTGGGGTCGACTCAGCC
>Ga0123352_10017761_pt1 | contig 11334 bp, 7 predicted proteins | sample TergutLab28metaG_FD_89700 | JGI IMG/M metagenome (GOLD analysis project Ga0123352, IMG submission 89700) | Labiotermes labralis P1 segment gut microbial communities from Petit-Saut dam, French Guiana - Lab288 P1 | ecosystem: Host-associated > Arthropoda: Insects > Digestive system > Gut ... | reverse complement strand
TCGGATAGAAAATCCATGTCATCATGGAACATAAGTTCGAACCTGTTCTTACATATCAAACACTTATAAGGAACAAGTTTAGATATAGCACCCAGCTAATCCATATTAAGAATTTATCATGACCACACATTACATTCCCAAGGTCACTTTTAAAAGCACCAGTGCACTGCACTGTTTATTTTTTAGCATCTCTGTTCACTTTTTACTAAATACAGTCATCAAAATTTTGCTGGTAGTGTAAGATGTAGTGATTAATGCAGGTACCACAGTGACTGTGTAAGTTGATATTAGAATAAAAATCTCTCAATGTTGTGGGCCTAGTGGCCTTGTACGTAGTTGCATAAATACCATCCGTGTGTCACAGTGGCGTGAAATATTTTGAACGCCACATGATATTAAACATCCTGATGACATTTTGTGACCCATTGATATGGTTACTGTGTATTCTGGTGAGAGGTTATATTTTATCTGGCTGGACAGGTGGATGTGTGTCCAAAAGTTTTGTGAGAGATATCAGTTCCATTCACAAGAATTAAAAAAAAAAGTATTAATTTGGAAATGCATGTAGCATTAGATACATGGGGCATGGCAGACATCTGTGGCACTGCTGTTGATCTGTATGTAGAACATGCTCTTGGTGTGAATGACATAGTAGCAAATAACTGTTGTGTTTGATGTGTGTGTGTGTTTGTGTGCAGTCTCATTTAAGTACAGTCTGCTTCATCTTATGTTTACCTCCTTCCCGTTATCTCACCTAGATCAGAATTCACTGTCTTAAACATTCATAGATGAAGGTTCTGCAATGTCCAGAGATTTATCTAGATCTTCTAGTCCCAGTACATCATGATCCATCACTGCGGTTTAAACTAAGCATGAGATAAAAATGGTAAAGAAATAACTATGTGTTAGTCATTAAATAGAAACGTCCTTCATAAAGAAAATAACTGCCTGAAGTTATTACTCAGTAAGTACTTGTCAACACATATATTTCAAAAATGTTTTTCTTTTTTATGTTGTGAATTTCTTTCAAATAACATTTATTTTCTCTGTTGTATTACTGTTATATTACTGTTACATTGGATGAACATTACTAAACATATAGTAAGAAAATTTAAAAAATGTTAAAGTGAATGTGTATGTTGGTTTGTCATGAGCAAGTTGATGAAAGAGAACATCTTTCTCATTCACATTTAGGAATTTTACTGTGCATATTTGTGTATGATATAGTTTGAGGAAGGTTTTCCTAATATATAGAAGTACACAGGCTTTCAAAATATATGAGCAAAGTGGTTGGGGTACTGAGTTGGCAATAAGTAACTGTTAATTTATTTTCTGCAAATTTATTTCAGTTTTGTGTAAATGATGACAAATGGACAGAGATTACGGCATGAAAAAAGTAACTAAAGCATGCCACAAAAAGGAAGACAGGTTAGATTTTGAGATCTGCGCTCTTATGGGGTTTTACACTGTGTAGAATGGTAATTTCATACCGACGTTTCGGGATACCTTATCGGCTTCATCTTCAAGGGTCAAGCAGTATTCTTGGAGTGCTTGGCCCTCGAAGATGGGACAGATAGGTTGTCCCGAAACGTCGGTACAGAATTACCCACTCTATGCTGTGTAGAATCCCAGAAGAGCACAGATGTCAATTACATCATGGAAGAAACCTGAAATCACGCAGGTTGCAGTTTGTGCTAGTAGGAATGTGATGCTATGAAATTTATTCATTTGTTTGTTCCTTTGTTTCGGTGAAAATATGCCTTACATGCACATTTTGTGTGCTACAGAAGTATCTAAAACTAAACATAACAGTGAAAGGTAAATACAAAACTGTAAACTATGATTAAATCTGTTGTTAATTGGATTAAATATCATTTTTCTTTTACTAAATGTAAATTGGAGTCTTAATCCTCTGAATTGTAAATTTCATTATAAAATACTTATTGTGAAGCAGAATAGGGTTCTAAGAGTTGTGGCACTGTCCATGTTATAGATGGTGTGGTGCAGTATTATTTCTGTTATTTGAAGTATACATACCGCATAAAATTAATGATTTATTACAGTCAAGGTTAAACTACAACATATCTTCTGCAGTGTATTTTTGTATTTAAGATGATCAAAATTCCTGACCCTGCATTGTGTTCCCTGGATTTGAGTGGTGGACATAATATTTTCACGGTATATGTCACACAGTGCACTGCAGCTCTTACACTGATGTTTATGAAGTCAGACCAGTGGATTTCAAACTTAGGGGTTGCAAAACCATGCATACAGAGAAAAATGATGAATATCTTTACTTCAATGTATTTATGTGTAGGAAGTTTGAAAACTCATTTTGTATTCCTTATGTTCAGTTTGCTTCCGACGTGTGTTGTAATGTCACTAATTTTAATATCTATCAGTTGATGTAGTTACACTGTAAAGCAAAGCAATAATGGTGTTCCTATACTACTACTACCACCACCACTACCACCACCACCACAACAACAACAACAACAACAACTACTACTACTACTACTACTACTACTACTACTAACATGAGCATCCTCTTCCTTCTTGGAACAAGGAAACTATAAGTATATGGAACTTCAAGGTACCAAACTTGAAACTTGAACTTAAGGAATTTCATGGAGAAATTGTAGATATCGATTGTACTGCACATATAGTACGTGGTTGTCTGCAGATGTCCTGTTGATTGATAGAGAAGTTGTGGTGAATGCTTGTCATATGTACAGTGTGTTATTCAGTGGAAACCATTCTGTGATTTCATCATTGTTCAGTACAAGAAACTCTTGCATCATGGAACTAAATTTCCTTACCTACTTCATGCTACAGGAATGATTCTTGAGGTGCTTTAAGGACTGAAATCTGTCTGGCCATAAATAAGTCTTTTTTTAAATTTATGTGGGAAAATATAATTGCAGTTTCTTTTGTGGTTGACTCCATTTGTTTAATCACACAGGTCTTCAAATTTAGAAAACCACATCTCCGGCAACAGAGGTTACCTGTTAAGTCAAGCTTAACAAACCTTGGCATAAATAGTGATGATGAAGTTATTCTGTAAAAAGCTCAAATGTTGTTCAAACAACTGGAACAAACTGATAATATTAATGCTAAGAAATCACAGGGGGAGTTGCTGCTTTTTCTACTTTGTGCATAAGTTACACAGAAATGTCACAGGGGAACTTTTAAAAAACTGGGTCTTTCCGTTCGGTGAATCAAACTGGTGTGAAGTGGCTTGAAGTTTAAGTACTGCAGGGATGGTGAATATGAAAATGGGACAGTGTCCAGTTAATATTGTATAGTTATTTGAATGGGTATATGGGGAAATGAGATTCAATACCCAGTAAGCTATATTACATTCTGTTAAGAGAAGTGGGTCAGAATATTTAGATATTTTAATGAGCAGAATATTCCTGTTCCTGGCATTGTGAAAGGTACTGAGTGTGTCTACTCATTGCCTGTAACATCAGCAACTGCGGGTGAGTGTTCTGAGTTACATCTGGTCATTTGACAGAAAGTGAATGGATAAGAATGCAGTTCAGGACTTAATCTACTGGAAACTGTACTTTGGTTTGACATGCATGGAGTTACATGACAAAATAAAGGTTAACACAGAAGATCCTAGAATGACTGCTTTCTGATTAACATATGCATGGACGGTGCAGTAAACGAAAAGTGATGAAACTTGTTAATGACTTGAAGACTGCAATGACTGTCTGTCATCAGGAGGACACTTTGATGATTCATATAATTATTGTGATTTTCCATGTATATTAATTACATAGAGTGCAATTGTGATATATATGTGTGTGTGTGTGTGTAAAGAAAGAAGACTGATGTGAAATGGCTGTGTATTAGATTAAGTCTGGTCTTCATCCTCATGGAAGAAGGGGGGTGTCCCAGTTCATATTACAGAAAATATGGTAACCTTGTTATGTGCAAATTTGAAAGGAATTGATGGTTAACATCAAAAGAAATAATAGCATTTCTTAGTTGTTTATGGTAGTTATTTTTGTCTCAATCAAAAGGCAACATACTGAAAACCCAATTTTTTTTCCAAATTTATTTTTTTTTTTAGGTTGTAAAAACAAATCCTGATCCAGGGGTCATGTCTAGCAGAACGGTACAATGCCATATGGTGTACCCTTCCACTAGACCTGACCTCAGGGTCAGGATTCACCATTGATTTGAAGTTGACAGTTTCTTGAACACAGAAATGAAACCTTACCATACCCCTTGAACATGCATGATACCTAATGTCAAGCATATGTATGAAAATGAGACTGCATCTAGTACTAATAGAACATATGGGTTAATGAAAAATGGACACTCTGTGATCTGCCATTCCTGACTGATTATAATGTGATTGATTCCAGCAAGCATACCTTGCAACTACAGTGGTCCAAACGATGAAACGGATGGCTCTAAGCAGCACCAGTAACTCTGGCCGCAGTCCAACACCTGCCAATGATGGTTCAAGTCCACAAAGACCTGGTTTCGACCTGAATGGGACGCCACCTCCACAGAGTGACTAACACCTGCCCTCCCATTGCCTACCTACATGCACAAGCACCCCATCAGATGCTACAAGTGTATGGTCCCTTGTTACATGTATTTTTGGCCACTTCGTTGTAAAACTCTACATCTCTATATCAAGGCCTTAAAATGTTGTACATTTTTCCCATCTGTTCATATAATGATGCATGTTGGTGCTTTGTGAACCTCTGTCTTTGTAAAGCACATTTTGGTGAGACAAGATGTGGGAGTTTCCAGTTTTTGTTGTTTGTTTCACATTTGGTTGACTGCCCAATATTCACTGGGTTAGTGTGACATCATACTCGCGACATCTTCCATCCTGTTTTTCTTCAATTTATGCAGCCTGCTCTCCGTTTGTTGGATGGATAATACATAAAATTATTATTATTATTATTATTGCTACTACTACTACTACTACTACTACTACTACTATGTTACTTGCATATACAGAATGAGAACACGTACTGTGTACAGTACATGTTGTTACGCATGTTACAACATGGCAGAATAGTAATATATTGCAAAAACATGCACTCTTAATTTCTGCTGCCATGAACTCATATCTAGGGCTGTGCATAATATTACATCACTAAAGATATAGTTATTTTTGGTAATATCATATCTCATGGGTTTGGTATGTCAAAATTAAATAAGTATTTCTAGCCAATTCTTTTAAATAAAATAATGAATTATTGGAAGTACTTCAGTTATTGAGTTATTGGAAATATTGGAATAACAAAACATCTGAGGTAGTTTTTAATGTTTTCTGAAGCATATTACCTGCCCTTTTACTGTATGTTCCATTCTTAACTGAGCAGTTGAATTTGGCCATCTACAGTTCACTGAAATGGATCTAGAATTTTAGATTAAAATTTATCTTGTTACACTGTCGTTGTTGTATTGTTCTACCAGGCTATTATTCCATATCATCAACATTATCATCATTATCATTGCCATATCATAGCATACTTGCTCCATTAATAGTCCTGTTATATCTCTTGATGTTTGTGACATTGAAAAAGCATTTATCTTAGGTAATAATGATAAAAATATATATTCCTCTAATAGAATATTTATCAGTGGGCTTCCGTGGATGCAAATAACTCGTGATACTGTCACCTAAATAGCCATGCCATTTCCATTATTATTCGCTTAAATAACATCATTCCAAAGAATGGAGTGAACTGTTTTTGGCAATAAATGGCGTTTATTCTGGTATTCAGTTTGTGATATGCTAGGTGTGTAATGTTCTGTATTGCTGGTATGGAGGTTTATGTTTAGGTCCAGACAGTAAAGCATGCACATGAAGTGGAGCCCAGTTGTTTTGTTGTAGGTCATACAGATGTTTGGGAGATTGGTAAAGATTGACAACCACTGATTTGAGGTTGGAATGCAACTTTTGAAGGCATTTGAAATAACTAGGACATATCAGCTACTGGTTTATGCCTATAATTTTAATTTGTCATGTCAGAGACATGAGTAGATGCTGGTAAGAACTGTGTAGAAATGAACACATAGTAAAGTAAGTATGTTTCATGTCTCAGTATGGGAATACTGAGACAGTTTTATCATGAAAGCATAAACAGTAAAACTCATGAAAAAGTGGCAAAGTTCTAGCATGAGGGAATAACATTAACAAAGCAGAATTTTGCATAAACCAGAAGCAAAGTAAGGTACAATTCAGGAACTAGTTGATACCAGACAGTTCAGAAATTAATCTTGTTATTTCCCTTTTAAATCCTAAAGATTGAACGTACATAAAACTGTAATTTTACCACTTGTAAATGAGGTTTGAAACTTAGTATTCCACTGTAAGGGAGGAACAGAGATTGGGGTGCAGAGACTGATGAGGAGAGTGTTTGGACTTAACAAAATATCAAGCAACAGAGGAATGGAAAAATTTACATTGTGAGCATGAGGTCTTCATAAATTGTACCATAAGCATCGGATGAGATGGGACTGACATAATGTGGCACACACTGGGGAGAAATTGAACATTCATAGGTCCATGCATCACTAATATATTCGCAGAGTACAACCAACAAGATGCAACGTTTCACAATTTATTTATTTCTGTAAGATGTTCTACATGTTTCAGACGGTTTTTCCATCCATCATCAGGAGCTCAAAACTGCACATACAGCATCAGGTATTTGTCAGACCAATATCTGATGCGTTATGTGCAGTTTTGAGCTCCTGATGATGGACAGAAAAACCGTCCAAAACATGTAGAGCGTCTACAGAAATAAATAAATTGTGAAACGTTGCATCTTGTTGGTTGTACTCTGCGAACTGGGGAGAAAGTTACATATTATTTTAGTAGGCAAACTACTGGAGAAGACATCGCTTGGGGATCCAGACACAGATGGAAAGGATAATATTCAAATATTTATTATGGAAACAGAGCATGCTTAGGTGTAGTGGATTGAATTAGCATATTTGTTTAACACACTGATGAAAATTCGGCTTGCATAAAAGCTGGATGTCATAACTGGTTGAACAACTGTCAATTGAAATGTTTAACCTCTGCACACAACTGTTACTTTTTCATCTAGGATTGTGGAACTTCCCTTTAATACTGATATTTTCCTGGTGGGTGCATTGCATGAATCAGTGACTGCAATACTGAGACGATGCTTAGGCAAGAAAATTTAATATTGAAGTCAACTAATTTAAGTTTATTATTGCTATAAACAATTGCCCATTTGTAAAATACATTAGTGTATGTATGCAAGATATATGCATATATGTATGCATACATATGCATATATATATATATATGTGTATATACATATATATATGTATGCAACCACATTTACATATGGCTTGCACTATTCAAATTGTTGCTGAATTTTTGTACCCAAAAGACAGGGTTATAATATCTTCTGCTTCCTGTCTCCTGTCTGTCATTTGCTTTTAATGGTCTCATGTATAGTACTATGATGTTTTGATATTTTCAATATTTCAGTGAGTCACTAGCGACTGTTTCCTTATTTTCAGTATTTTTTTATATCTTAGTACAACGATGTTATTCATGAGATGATTGTTGATGATTTATAACAAAATTTTAGTATTTCAGCCCTAATCATACTGGGTCCATATAATAGTATAAAATAGTGTGTGAAAACAGTCTATATTTCATGCTTTTAACTTTATGAAATTAATATGGCCATAAGTTCTGATATGGCCAGGACAGTCATTAGGTACACCAGATAATCACAGTGTACAAACTGCCTCCATGACAGTTTCATGGATATCCTGAATCAGAAATCCTCTCAAGAGAGTTGTTATCATATCTATCACGTTGACGTGTGCATACATTTTTAATTCATATATCATAGAAATAGCTTAAAATAGGCTGTCCCACTTCAAATAATCTGAAAATGTGGTCATTTTATTAGGGAAATTGTTAAGAGTACTATCACAATATGTAATTATAAATATAATCCAAGAAATTATTACTTTTCCTAGCACCTTGAGTGTTGATTGTAGCTCTACTATGCGGCCTGCATGGTAGATGCCGTGGGTGGTGGAGCTATAAATATCATAAAGATTAAACTGAGTACAAAGCTGGGTTCAAGATATTTTGTGGTCATTGTGTGTTTGATTACACCTCAGCTTTAGTAGTACAGTTGTTAATAATGTTCATTTTTATATGGATGTTGCACATATGAAATTAAATTGAAAGGTATTACACACATTTCTTTTTATGATTACAGTGCTTATTTTAAAGTGGCCTGGAATTTATGGAGGCAGCACATATTATGCTTTTTGCAAAGAATGTGTGTAGCTGGGCTTCTCTGCATCGTGGATGTTACATTTTCACCTAATCTCAGATATGAATATAAATACAAATTAAAACACATTAGGATTATATAATGGAACTGCTATATAAGGTCTCTAAATTTTATGGTTTTTTTTTTTCAGAACTGTTTATAAATGTTCATTCTGAAAGTGTAGGGAAAACTTGCATCCACCATGAATAATTTAGCAGTCTGAATTAATGGCGCAGCTCTTTCACTGCTAGGGGGAAGCTCGTCAATGCTGGATCATGCTGATAGATTTGGGGTTCTCATGGCAGTGACTCTGAAGTCCTCTGGGATGTGATACCACATAGTCTTGTAGATATCTACAACATGTCAGAGGAACCCTTTGCTTCTGCTATGGAAATGGAGGCAGAAGATTTTTCTGATACATTGGTATAGTTCTACTGGACTACATGGTGTCAAGTCCCAGAAGACATTGGTGTTCAGAAAATGTTGATGTTTTCAAGAGATGTGATTGTATGGATTACATCAATTGCTCCAGTGAGAAACAATATACTTAAATTTTGATATTTTCGAAATATTAAAGAGGGAAATTAAGCTTGGAAGTAGGGATGTCACTCATATCTAAGATTCATCACTCTGGTGGGTGCCAGAGAATTTTTTTCTTGCTGGGACAAATCTAATTTATGTCTTGATGATTTTCGTTTTATATATAGTAACACTACCACAAGCCCACACTATACAATGTCCAGTGTTTTGATAAGACGGCATCATGCCATGTAAATAAAGATACAGGCTGTAATATTTCTTTCAGTTCTGATATTTACAGTAATTTCGTACGTTTGCACCTCGGGTGTGTGTCGTTTCCGTTTTTCAGTCCATGCCTATATTGTATATTTTTTGTTACTGTGGTCTATTTCATGGATGTGGGCCTAGTTTGCATGCATGAACATCCTGCCTAGTGCATTTTCAGAGTGAATGGACAGGTGTACCTTAATGCTTCAAGGAGTAAACAATCAAAAGAAACGTGAAATAATATCTTCAGTCCAAAATATAAATGCTGTAATGAGGTTAAGGCGTAACTCATTTCCATGATATTAATCACTAATTAAATATACTCATCTGTAAATTGATTTTGTTATAATATGATTGTATTCTTGTCTAGTCATATCTCCTGACAAAGACCTTAGTATGCAACATGATCATCAGTACTTTATGGTTTGTGACAAATTGCATTAAATGTGTAATGGTGTCAGTGGACCAATTTGTGATGTGGTCCCACTCTTGAATGGTACAGCATTTGTTAGATTGGAATTGCAGTTCTTGTCCTTACCTTTTAAATGTCACACTTGAACTGTCCTAAAAGGCTGTGCCTTTTAAATACTATATTCCAAAATGTAACTACAATAATGGAAATGAACCCAGTTAATTATACAGCAGAGGCCAGGTCTGTCCACCTAAGTGCTTCAACACATGACTGGTTGTATTGAAGAAATAATAAGAAATAAACTTTCATGTTTTCATATATTTTGAGTAAGAAGATATTTTCAGTACATTCCTTTAGAGTAGGAACATGGATAAGATCATGGTATACACTGGCGTCCCTTGTTAGCCGAAATAAAAGTGACTTACAACTGATGTGACGTACTGGTAATTAATGGTCACAAGACAACTAGTGGCCAGCATATTTTATGAAATGAAAATAAGGTGAACATAATTCTGTACCTAGAATCAGGTATGTCTTAATGCAGAGTGACTGTGGTCCAGCATGGTTTCCTAACTTTCAGTTTTGTTTTCTTCAGACTTGCAATTCTTTCCTCAAGAATTGAACACTAGAACATTTGGCTTGTATAAGGTAATGGATATGAGCAGCATGATTAAAGCACGTGTTGAAACTAAAGGCCTGATTGCACACCCTAAAGAGAATGTATCACCTGCACCAGTGATTGAGGAGTTAATGGGAGTCTAGATTTAGAAGACTGTTACTGTTTTATGAATGAGTATGCAATGTTGACTTAGCACCATTTTTCCATGTTCATTAATGAAGCCTGTACATTTACCTGGTCTCTGCCTGATGGGCTGTTCTTAATTGTTCTGCAGTACAAATTATTAACATTGTTCACCGTCACAGTTCAACAATGATAAGTGTAAAGAATTATTACTTGTCAAATCAAGTAGGACTGTTTATTCAGTCTTCAGACTAGTTACTGAAAAAAGATAACAAGGACACTTTTACCATTCCACTAAAAGTACAAGGTTCCCTACGGTATTTTAGAAGGAAATATTTCATTTTTCATTACAAGTACATACTGAACACAACAAAGCAATGAATGTACAGGGTGATTTTAGAGTACATATTTTGTCATAAAATTATGGTATGTAGCTTTGAAATAATGAGCTAATCATAGCTATATAGCATTCCACTTAGGCGATACCAGCCATTTCAGATTATGTATTTACTTTTCAGTCAAGGTTGTTAACAGCTATTTTGATTGGTAGATTGGGCATCGAAGACCATCCGAATGGCGTCTTTCAAGTCCCAGTCTTCCTCTTTGTGGAGTTGGACCAGAGGCAAAGTTTGCCACTCAAAGTGCGAACATCAACGAAATGGAACAATAAATTGGAGATGCCGATGCTTTTGTCACTTACGCCTGACTTTTTGAGGTACAGCGTCGAGTCTGTGTCTTTGAGGTTGTAGAAGTGTGTGCAGAATGTTGGGCCTATATGGAAGTCTTATTCCTTTCCCATTCCCAACGACACTACAGTCCAGGGTGGGTCTCGGCCTCCTTCTGGAGTTTCCTCCATCCTTCCCCGTTTAGGGCAACTACTGTCCAGTTTCTACACCCTAGCTTTGCTGCATCTTCCTTCACACCATTTCCCAGCGCAACCTGGGTCTCCCTCTGGGGCACTTTCCTCCTGGCTCACTGAGGAGGACTCTCCTGGATAAATCATTGTCATCCTGGCGTATGACATGTCCTGCCCATCTCAATTTGCAGAATTTCACAATGCCATTCTCACCACACAATTG
>Ga0123352_10017760_pt1 | contig 11334 bp, 9 predicted proteins | sample TergutLab28metaG_FD_89700 | JGI IMG/M metagenome (GOLD analysis project Ga0123352, IMG submission 89700) | Labiotermes labralis P1 segment gut microbial communities from Petit-Saut dam, French Guiana - Lab288 P1 | ecosystem: Host-associated > Arthropoda: Insects > Digestive system > Gut ... | reverse complement strand
TCTCTCGATAGAAAATTTAACGTCAGACGCTTTGAGCTCTTCCCCATTGTGGAACTTAACGCCCTTTTTAAGGAAGATGCGCAATCGTGTTGGCTCGCCGCGCTCGTTGTTTTCAAATTGATGGCGCTCGGCAAGGCTTGGCTCAGGCGCCATCGTGGTAAAGTTTTGCATAAACAGCGTGTTGTACACGTGCTTTAGAATAAAAGCAGAGCCGCCGTCGTTGCCGCGATACGGGTCAAGCGACACCGGATTGTTTATCGCAATGGCGATAAGGCTGTCCTTCATCTCGCCGCTTTGCTTCCTCGTACAAGCGGCGCTTGCCAGCAACAGTGCAATTACAAAAACGACTGCAATGTTTTTTAGAACGACTTTTTTTACCATAAAAAACCTCCATATTAATTAAAAAGTACCACAGCGTGAATACTTTTTGCTATTTTTCTATATTGTATAGGAATAGCTTTGATGTCAAGGGCATACAAACTCACGAAAATCAATTTTAAAGATGAGCGCTATGAAGCTTTCGTCGAAGGTATCCCTTCATTATTTCAGAGGAGTTGCCCTTACTGCACGCATTTCTTCCCGCACCACTTGGCACAAGCACGTTACTCGCTGTATCCAGCCCTCTGTATCCCCCCTACGGAAATCAATGTTGAAGCTGTGTTCCCTTGAAAATAAATTTTCATTTTCGACAAAAAAGAGCTGTCTAGACGCAGAAAGAAATAGGACATCCGCCTCATGGTAGAATGGGTTAAGCAGAACTATCTGTACAGAAGAAAACAGCATGAAAGGACGTATGGGGTTTCCTAAATGTAGTGAGTACGGACACTATAGTGCTTAGAAGTTTTACCTTACAAAGGAGTTTTGTACAAGAGTGTCGTGCTTTCGCCCCACTCTCCGTATAGCAAAGCCACAGGGAAATCAATTTTGAAGATACAGATAGTGGTACTATGGCTAAGAATGAGTGTATGAAGTGTGTAACGAATTTTCGTGGGTTAATGGGAAAACTTCACGCCAGGGGATACGGGAATCCGCCCATCCGGCAGCTAGCGGAGTGTTCCTGCTGCCCAACGAGCACCCGTTCCCGCATCGCTTGGCGCATGAGGTTTACTTCCGATGTCTGGTATTCTTAGCAACGGATCTACAAGCAGATATTACTGTTTGTGTAATGCCGGTTATTATGGCACAAGCGGTGGCGCGGCAAACGAAAATGGATCTTGCTCGGCTTGTGCGGATGGACATAAATGTCCGAACGGCAATGTACCTCAAACACCATGTGGTAACAACGCTTATCCAGCAGCGGGAGCAACAAGCTGCTCTCCTCGTGAAGCTGGAGATATAAACTTACCGGATGTAGTGGAACTGGCGCAAGTATGGCATGCTCTGGGCGGGATAAGTGTTCTGCAGGACAATATTGCGACGCAGGCATGATAAGCTGCGGAACATGTACTGACAATACTTGGAGCAATAGATCTAATGTTGGCGATACCTGTTATTCATGTGGAACTAGGGCGTATTCACACAACGTAAAACTATAACGATAGATGCGAAAAGAATAGGTGCTGAAAAAATACTATCAAGTTTATCATAAGGGTGAAAACAGCTCTAAATGCCTTCAGCTTCCGGAAAAAGCGTTCCATCTCATTACGTTTCTTGTACAATTTTTTATCATACTCCCACTTATCTACGGTGTTTGTTTTAGAGGGAACAACAGCATGAAAACACAACTCCCATGCCGTAAACCGGGTCTTGATGTCTGCATAAGCCAGATCCATCAGCAAGGGGACGACCGTTTCCTGTTTGCCAATCGTTTCAAGCAAAAGTCTCCCCGCCGGAGCGTCATGCTCTTCCCCGCCTGACAAGATAAACCCTTTAAGAAGAGTATCCCCTGCCGTTACAGCGTGAATCTTAGTGTTCCATCCTCCACGGGACTTACCGATTGACTGTTTGCCGTTTTTTTAAACACCCGAAGGCGTCAGGGTGTACTTTTACCAATGTTGAGTCAAGCGTGCAGCTGTCCGCGTTTTGAAGTAATTCTTCATCAAGGAGTGTCGCATATACCCTTTGCAATACTCCGTTTTGTGCCCATCGGGAGAAACGAACGTAGATAACGTGCCAATTTCCGAACTCGCTGGGCAGGTCGCGCCAGGAGCAGCCGTTTTTACATCGGTATAACAACGCGTTCAGCATATTCCGGTTATCTATTTTTACATTTCCCCTTTGTTTGGGCAACAATTTTTCTATCCTACGGTATTGATGTTCTTTTAATATTATCTGCTGTTTTGTTAATTTTATCTAGTGTGAATACGCCCTAATTAAATACAGTAAATCATTTTTTTCATTGGGTAACATACACCATATCCTTTTGGGCGCGATGCAAAACAAGAGGATTTGCATATTTTTTTAGCAGTATATCAACTTCTTTTTTTGTGATACTTTCAATGTCCTTTTTTAGTGGTAGCAAATTATTAAGGTTATAATTATCCATATCTATGTAAAAATCTATGTCCTGTGTTTTTTCTCCTCGTGCAAACGAACCAAAAACGCCGATCTTGTCTAAATGGTATTTTTTAAGCAGGTTTTCTTTTTTTAATGCCTGTTCCAATGCGTTTAGCGATTCTATACTCATGTCCCTATAATACACGATTACTGAGGTTTGTCAAAGAGTAAGCGAATTGTACGCACGGAAATCAATTTTGAAGATACAGCAGGATCGTACACAAATGCTCCTGCGGTGGCTTCCGCCACCCCCACTCGTTTCCCTTGGCTGGGCGCTATCGTTTCCGCCGTACCGCGAACACGCCGCCCGCCGCCACAAGAGCGCCGCCGCCGATGGCAAGCCACGCCCACAGCGGCATTGCGCCTGTTGCGGGGGCGTTCTCCTTGGCGGCGGCTGGCGGGGGGGGCAGGGGCAACAACAACTTTGGCTTCGGCTGGTGCAACAACTGGTGTTTCCGCAGTTGTTGGAAAAGATAGTGTAATAGCCCAAAAATCTTCTTTAAATTCCCCTTTACCATCAGTCCCCGTTTCATTTTTTACATATAAAAAATCTTCAAGAATCTTAATCCGCTCTAGATTCATTTGCAATGTAATTCTTGCAAGCTCATGACTCAAGATAGATCCCCATTGCATTTTAACACCATTTACATAGTGAGGAAACAATGTTTCTATACGACTATTCAGGTATTCTTGCCATATTTTCTGCTCATTGCGGAATAATTCCAATACGCTGGTACCCGATAAATTATCCTCAATGGTATTTACAAGAGTGCTTATTCTTTCTTCCGAAGATTTTAATTCCATACCAAGTGGAGAAAGTTTATCTTGAGCGAAAATAAATGTAACATTGAATAAAAAAAGTAATATCAACTTATTTATACGGATCATCTGCGTATCCCCCATTAGAATAAAGTTCCCACTCGGCTGATCTTTAGTTCCGCTATTCAAATTGCACAGTGCCTCTTGTTAAAATATGAGTTTCCCCATATAACCTACCTTCGTTTTTTCCAAAATTTGAGGCATACGTGCGCTCAAAAAATAGGGTAACCCTACCATCTTCTATTTCATCAAGTATTAAATATCCAGATAAAAAATTTTCAATATTATCAGAACCACTAAATATATATTTCCCCGATATATACGCTGCTTCTGACGTAAAAATCAACAATGGGGAGAATGGCGTCATATCTTTTTGTATCGTTATTTCAATTAGATCGTCTGTAATCTTAGTTACATCTAACTGAACCCTTATTTCTCCACCGAAGTCAATATTTCCCGCTTGCCATTCTTCAATGGAATAAAAACTATCTGTAGATGTTTCTGCGTAGATAGTAGAACTAATGGATGACACCATAATAAAAATAATAAACCTTAAAAAAATCCTCATGTTACCCCCATTAGAATAAAGTTCCCACTCGGCTGCTCTTACTGTTTGCAACATAGTTCTTACCCTCTACGCGACGTTCTTGCCTTTGCGGTAATACTTGTCAAAGAACGAGTCCCGCTTGAAGACGGTGATGAGCGGGAGGAGAAAGAGCACCACGAAACAGCCAGCAAAGCCGTTGTTGTACAGGTTCATGCCGCCGTTAAGGTCTCCGATGTAGTTGGCGACGTTCACGTGCAGGAAGCCTGCGATAATTCCCCAGATGGGACCGAAAGCTCCTGCAAGGGGAGCAAGTCCGCTTGAGAACAGGATCGGGATCATGTTGTTGGGCGCGGTGGGATCCCAGCGGTTAACGTACGCCGAGATGATTGCACCTGCCATTACGGGGGCAACGTTTCGTACGTGCTTGCCCAGAGCGCCGAAACCCATCATCGTCAGGATTCCTGCCATTGCTGGACCGTTTAAGTCCGCGCCCAAAATCAGCACTACGGTGGTTGCCCCCGCGCACAGAAGCCCCATGTTGATGTATACGCTTTTCCCTGCCATTGCGTAAAAGTCGGTTACCAGGCGTCCTGAATGGTTGTAGATTTCGCGGAAGTTTTTGAGGGTGGTCATAACCGTTTCTTTGATGTGTTCATCGGGGTTTTCGGGATTAACCATTTGCCCGTGGGACAGAAATCCCATGCCGATCATCACTGCCGAGATCGCGTACAAGAGGCTTGATAAAAAGACATTGTTGCCGCTGCTCCAAATTGCGGCAGGTTGAATGTCGATACCCATGTTCTTAAACAGCGTTGCAAGAATCGTGGCAATAAGCCCGCCTGAAAAGCCCATGTTGTACAGGTGAAAACCAAAGTGCACCCGCATTGTTTCTAGAGATATGGCGGGAAAGATAAAGCCTACAAAAAAGCCCAACAGTACGCCTGAGGCAATTTCAATGATGCGGTGGTTGACGCCCAAAAAGGCAATTTCGCTGATGACGGGGCTTAGAGTTGCAACGAGCAGGGCGGCAAGGCAGGACTTTCGGAAATCCTCGTTGGCGTAGCGGGAGTACAGCCATACGCCAAAGGTAAGCGGGATCATGTTGAACACGTTCTTGCCGAAGAACGCAAATCCTACCGACAACCACAGCGCCATGATATGCGGACCGCTCGGTTTAACATCCAGCCGGAACAGCATCAGGACACTGGTAAGACCGACAAGGGAAACGTTTAAGAGAGCTGCGCCAAGACCGCCCAAGGCGATATAGTCCGTTACCAAAACTGAGCGGGAGTTGATGATCCGTAAAAAGCCGCTTAAAACCGCGCCAGGTTCGTCCACGATGAATGCAAGGACTAAAAGCCCGACATCGAGCGCCAACATGAGCGTAAGCGGACGGTACTCATACAGTACCAGCTTGCGTAGATGTTTCATGGGTGTATTATGCAGTAAGTTTGGCAAATAGGCTAGGTATTTCTTGAAAATTATTCCGCTTACATTGCCTTCAAAAAAGGAATACACGTCAAGTGCAGAGCGTCTTTTAATACCAGCAAAACTGCCTGGCAGAGTGCAAGGCGCGCTTGTACCAATTCCTCGCTTGGCGCGGCAAGAATGGGGCAATCGTGGTAAAAGCGGCTGAATGCCTTGGCAAGATTGTACAGGTAGGTTGTCAGTACAGAAGGATCCATTGTTGCCGCCGCCGCTGCAACGGCGTCATTATAATCGCCTACGTTTCGTACCAGCTCCCATTCGGCATCAGTTTCCAAACGTTCAAAATGAGGAGGATTTGCCTTCTCGCCCTCTGGAGCTTTGGCAAGGATCGAGGAAATGCGCGCGCCCATGTACTGTAAATAGGGACCAGTGTTTCCGTTAAACGACAGAGACTCTTTGGGATCAAAAAGCATATCTTTTGAAGGCGTTACTTGCAACAGAAAGTAATGAAGCGCGCCAAGTGCAATGCTTTCGGCGGCAGCTTCCCCATCACCCACGGCAGCTTCCCGATCCTTATCGCGGATTTCGGTGAGCGCCATATCGCGCAGGCTGTCAATCAAGTCATCGGCATCAACCACCGTTCCTTCGCGGCTTTTCATCTTGCCTTCGGGAAGGTTCACCATTCCGTACGAAAGATGGTGCAGGTTTTTCGCCCAGGGATAGCCAAGTTTGTCAAGCAGGGTAAAAAGCACTTTGAAGTGGTACTGCTGCTCCGATCCGACAACGTAGATCAACTGATCAAAAGCCCAATCTTTGTGGCGGTTAATGGCAGTGCCGAAGTCCTGCGTTATGTAAATTGAAGTTCCATCGCTGCGCAAAAGGATCTTTTTGTCAAGCTTTTCTCCCGATAAGTCAACGGCGACAGCTCCATCGCTTTCCCTGTAAAAAATGCCGCGCTCTAGCCCTTTAAGCACCTCTTCCTTTCCCAAGCGCCAGGTTTCACTTTCGTAGTAGTAGGTGTCAAAGGAAACTCCTGTACGAAGGTAAGTTTGCTTCATGCCGCTTACCGTCCAGTTGTTCATGGTTTTCCAGAGAGCAACGGTTTCGCTGTCGCCTGCTTCCCACTTTCGAAGCAGATCTTGGGCGCGAAGCATGAGGGGCGCGCGTGCTTCAGCTTCATCCTTGGTGATGCCCAGCTCTTTTTCAAGCGCAGCAGCTTCTGCCTTCAAGCTCTTGCTGAAACTCACGTACCAATCGCCGACAAAGCGGTCGCTTTTTACGCTGGACGATTCAGGCGTTTGTCCCGCTCCCTGTTCTTTGTACGCAAGCATAGACTTACAAATGTGAATGCCGCGATCGTTAATGATGCAAACCTTCCGCACTTCCGCACCGCAAGCTTTAAGGATGCGGGACAAGCTTTCGCCAAGGACATCGTTGCGCAAATGCCCCAAGTGCAGCGGTTTGTTGGTATTGGGGCTTGAAAACTCAACCATGATCTTTTTGCCGCAAAGTGTAGCTGGTCGTCCCAAGGTGCTATTCTCGCCGCCAGTTTTGGCAGAGGCAAAGAGATCGCTTAGAATACCGTGCGCAGCTTCTCCTCGGTTAAGGCGCACGTTAAGGTAAGGACCTGCGGCGTTTGTGCCAGAAAGCTCGGCAGATACCAGCTGGGCAATGACAGGCGGAGCTTTGCGCAGGAGCTTGGCAAAGCCAAAAAGGGGAAAGCCCAAATCGCCCATTTCTGGATTTGGGGGAATTTCCGCAACCACATCGGAAGCGGAGATCGCCGCATCCATTCCTGCCTGTTTAAGGAGATTGTTCAAAACGTTTGCGATGCGTTGTTTCCAGCTTGCTTTGTAATCGTACATAATTCCCCTTGTATAAACGATACGGTGTGTATGTTTGCTTAAGCCTTGCCTAGCGGCTTTCCATGATTCGTATAGCGTTCAGAAGCTCAATGAGCTGTTTGAATTGTTCAATGGCTTTCTCGGTATGTTTAATAAAGTCATCGTTTCGTTCGGCAATGTTTGCCAAGTTTGACAGTACCGTTCGCGTACCGCTCTTGTCATCTTCCAGAAGCAGGACAAGCATACTTAAAACGGTAAATGATACGCCGCGAACCTGCTCCATAAGTTTATTCGCCGTCCCTTGAGCTTCATCGACAATCGCCTGCAACCTTCGCTGTTTCACCTGCAAAGCGGTAACCTCTTGCAGTACCTGTCGATAACGGCTTCCGTAGTTTCCCGATGGGGAAAGCGCCATATCAAACAACCGGATGTCGCTTTCAAGGTTCAGAAGCGTGTTGTACTGCTCAGTAAACTCAAGGCGGCTTTCTTTTTTGGCAAAGTCCCCCTCTAGCAGAATCGGACGCAGTACATAGTTAATATCAGGTATAAATACCGAAACATGAAAGGCACGCAGAAACGAGAGGGTAAATCCTCCCTGTATCGGCATTCCATTAGGATTTGATTCTGATTCCAGGTGTTCAAGCGGGATGGGAATTCCGCCCTGCAGAAAATCCCCAAACGAGATTAACAATTCCTGGCGTTGGCGGTTTTTTACAATGGAAACATACAGCGTTTCGTTACGCTTGCGCCAAAAATCGCGGTATACGGCAAACCAATCTTCCCCGCCGCTGATTTCGGTAGGTACAAAGGCGGTATTGCTGGTAGCACAGCGGATTATCCAGGTAAGCGGAACTTCTTTATTAAAACTCCGGATAACGGCAAGGGAGTTTTCTGCCCGTGTTGAAAGAAGGCGGGTCTCTTTTTCAATATTAAAGCCGGGTTCTCCAACCTTTTCCTGCAGGATAAATACAAACAGCGATTGCAGTAAGCTTATCGGGGGAACAACCTTAAAAGAAAACATGATGTTGTTAAGCGATACTAAAAGTTCCGTTACAATATTGACGGGGCAGCTTGAATCTATCGGGGATGCTTTTCGGGTAAAGGCAAGTATCAGACGATCAAACAGGAACGATGAAAGCCCTTTCAGGCAGTTAAGGGATCGAACGGTATCGTACATGGCGTTGCGCTGTTCTACGCTGATCATCTCAAAGGCATCTTCCATCGCACTGGTGGTAGCTTGACGTATTTCCGATTCCGTCATGTGGGGATTATTATCCGCCATGACAGCAGGATCGGCTTCTGTCTGGAGCTTCCCGTGGACATTGGGCATTTCAATCGAGGAGATAAAGGCAAAAAGCGCCCCCTTATCACGGGCAATGGTATCAAGCGTTGCGTAAAAAAACCGGGACGCTTCCTTAAGAGTTTCAAGGCGGCGGCAAAAAGCGCCAAGGAGCATCTTGTCGCGGTAATCATACAACCCCGGCGTTTTTGAGGCTATCTTCTTTCCCAAAAGCAGCAGCTCCCGGCTCTTAAAGATATGGGCTGGAGGTCGAGCCTTAAACAAACCTAACATAAAGTACCACAGGCGCATATACCAAGGAAGTGCAACAAAGGCGGAGGCAAAGTCAAACTCGCCGCTGTCTGCATCTTCACTGTACAGTGGCGCGCTTGAAATAACTGAGTAACTGCCAAGTTTCTGTAATAAACTCTGCCTCTCATCAAAGGAGATACCTGAGGCAAGCTGGTTTAATATTGCACTTTCTGCCATACCTTACTATAAAGCGGACTTTGTACGCTGGTCAATTACCTGCTGTCCTGATCGCGCGCAATCGTTTAATACAAATCCTGTAACTGCGGAAGAACGTGATCCCATACGGCGTACAGGATCGGTTCTGGATCTGCTTCGTTTGCATTGATGGCAATAACGGCGTCAAGGGCGGGAAAGACAATCACGTATTGACCATCTTTGCCATCGCAGCGGTAAGCTCCGTGGCGGCACGTCCAGAATTGGTAGCCGTAGCCAATATCGTAATCGCGTTCTGCACCGGGTTTCCACGTGGGAACCTGTGTTCGACTTGCGGCATCAATCCAGGCGGCAGACACAAGCTGCTTGCCCTCCCAGTTTCCTCGTTGAAGCAGGAAACGTCCGAACGTGGCAAGCTGCGACGTGGTAAGCATAAGCCCATTTGCACCAATGGTATACCCATCCGCACTTTCTGCCCACTGTGGATCAGGAATTCCTAAGGGACGGAAAAGTTTGGCGACAAGGTAGTCCCTGACTTTAAGCCCCGTTACTTTGGAGATCATCACCGAAGCTAAAAAGGTACAGGTATTGTCGTAGAGAAAGCGCTGTCCAGCTTCCCCTATAAGCTCATAAGAGTAAGCTTCTTCTACGCTTTGCGGACGATAAAAATCCTGACTTCCAATACTCATGGTAAGAAGATGCTCAAGCGTGATGGAGCTCCAGCGGGGATCAGCGTGATTGCCCAGCACAATCTTGGTAACGTGATCTTTTAGCTTAAGTTTACCCTCGTCAATTGCCATTCCCGCTGCAATGGAAACAAAACTCTTGCTTACCGAGTATATCGTCCTCACTTGTTCCGCCACCCAGCGGTGCTTTACGATTTCTTTGCCATGCTGAAAAACGTGAATTCCTTCCACGTTGAAGTTTAACTTTGCTATGCTATCGACAAAGGGTGTAATATCCATATTCATGCCCATACGAAACTCTCCTGTTACTTACGGTTTGGTATCTATCTTCAGATCAAACGGATCCTCAAGCTGTATGCCTAGTTCTTCTGGTTTTTCTTCCTCAACCGGAATATCATCAATGGGGAATACTTTTGGCTTTGGCATTTCCTTTGCCATAAGAGCTTTCTTCTGCTGCTCCTTACGTGCCAAAATGACAACCGTCGCCATCATAACGATAAAGACGACAAGGAAAGCAATTGTCAGCCCCGTATTTTTCTTTTGCGCCGGCTGTTCCATTCCCTCAAAGACCGGATGCGGAATGAAAGTACCGTCCTGGCTGGGACCTGCAATCAGAAAGAAGCCAGCAATGCCAAGCGATAGGGCAATAAGCGCCAATGCGACAATAGCTGCAAGCCTAAGTATACGCGATGACTTAGGTGATATGGCAAAGTACAGTATTACGCCTAAAAGTCCCACCGAAAGGACGATCATCATTACCTGCATAGTTGTAAGTATAGCATACCACTTGGTGTTTGTGCACACCGAAATCAATAGCGTTGTTCGGAAACTTCAGTCAGCCGAACAAATTCCACTGAAATCGCAAAATACTTTTGTATTTTGCAAGACTTGTGAGATAACTAACCGAGTTGTCGAACAAGTCCAATATTTCCCTGGTAGGAACAACGATGAACATTCATGATGAATATTCATCTAGATGTCTGTGATGATGATGCCAGGTACAGATGATATGCCTGCACACAAAAAAATCACGCCTTGGTTTAAGGGATGGTTGACCGCAGGATTTTCGTAAGGATGAAGTAACGTTAGACTTTACACTTGCTCAGCGTGGGGAATATCCACGTCAGTCTAGTTCCCCCAAAATAAAAAACCATCCCCCGAAGGAGATGGTTTTCCGCCGGACTTACGTCTGGCGGAAATGAACCGTGGGCTTTACGCTTTAGTTCTATCTTTCGATTTTCACGGGTGTAATCGAATAACGAAGATCAGGCGCTTTAGCAAGCTGACCGTAGAGGTTTTGTCCCCATCCCCAAAGGGTTCCATCACTTAGTATACCAAGGCTGGTAGAACCGCCAGTAGAAATGGATACCCATATTTCACCAGGAACAGGAGTCTCCAGCCAGTTAATACCTCCAGGACCGGCACCCGGTCCCGGATTCGCGGGCACACCTTCAGATGTACCCAGCTGTCCCCATCCATTGTTGCCAAAGAGATACATTCTCCCGTTGCTTGTAATAGCCTGAGCAAACTCACCACCGTGTGCATTAATAAGGGTAAAAGCTACACCGTAAGGATCAGTATCTTCAAATGTCCACGCTAGACCAGGTTTGTTTCCTTTGTTGTCGCCACCTCTGAAGCCATTCGTGTTACCCCATGTCCACAGATTACCCCGCATATCAAGAGCTGCAACGTGGTCGTTGCCAGCAACTATTTGACGCCATGAAGATCCATCGAGTTCGGTAATTTCAACGGACTGAGGAGTCTCGTAGA
>Ga0123352_10017758_pt1 | contig 11336 bp, 6 predicted proteins | sample TergutLab28metaG_FD_89700 | JGI IMG/M metagenome (GOLD analysis project Ga0123352, IMG submission 89700) | Labiotermes labralis P1 segment gut microbial communities from Petit-Saut dam, French Guiana - Lab288 P1 | ecosystem: Host-associated > Arthropoda: Insects > Digestive system > Gut ... | reverse complement strand
TTTTATTTCGTTTATTTTTTTTTAAAATGAAACGTGTTTCTTAAAAAAATTGTAGAGAAAAACAAAACAAATTTTTTTTTTTCATTAACTTCCCCCCCCCCCCGATAATCGTGTCGTTTATTAGATAATGTGGAAAAATATTGTACAGCCAGACAGGCCACAGATGACGACATAATAAGGGGCATGCGCTTTGCAAGGTGGATAAACAAGGCTACAAACATACACTCAGAATATGTATTACTTATTGCCTTTCCACTGCAACAGTGGTTACGCGAACGCGCTTCATTGTTACGTTATACGTACAATGCCTGTCTTGTTAAATGCGCAGTTCGAAGGTTATGGCGACGAAGCTGTTCCTTTCTCACCGAATAAATTGCGGAACGATCGCTTGTGAGTCGACAGCGGGTTCTTTCCCGCACGTGTAAGAATTTTGACATGTCTGGACAGAGACGACGTTTGTAGTAGACGCTGAAAACCCTTAAAATAAATTTCGCTAGGCGAATAGAAAAAGAAACCCGAAAGTGAAACAGGCCGCAACACTTGAGCCGCTGACGTCAGCGGTTGTGATGTATTCGCTGTTCCGGTCCTCAAAATAGGTCTGGGTACTGGCTGTTGTATTTCAAATTATTGCCTGCCCCCCGAAATAGACCACAATCTGCTTTTTGTTCTTAAAATACCAAGATTGTGTGTTCACGGAAACGAGAGACGTGAGGTACGTCACATGATGCTGGCTTGATGAAAATTCCAGAGACAGCTTGAGTAGGTGTTGCGGTGTACCCAGTAATTTTTGAGGCCTCTGGGAGAGGGAGAGCCTGTTGAAGGTGTGGACACCAGTGAGGCCTGTGGGAGAGGGAGAGGCTGTTGAAGGTGTGGACACCAGTGAGGCCTCTGGGAGAGGGAGAGTCTGTTGAAGGTGTGGACACCAGTGAGGCCTCTGGGAGAGGGAGAGGCTGTTGAAGGTGTGGACACCAGTGAGGCCTCTGGGAGAGGGAGAGGCTGCTGAAGGTGTGGATACCAGTGAGGCCTCTGGGAGAGGGAGAGGCTGCTGAAGGTGTGGATACCAGTGAGACCTCTGGGAGAGGGAGAGGCTGTTGAAGATGGTGTTTCCAATGATCTGTATACCATTTAAAGAAGGTCCATGGTGTCTTCCTGCTGCCAGTTGTTTCTAGGGTTATGGTATTAAGGAGGAACATACAGGCGGAACGTGAGGCGCGTATGGCGGAGAAGTGAAAATGCGTGAAGTGTCTGGGCGGGTAACCCAGAGTGAAGGACCTCATTTAGGAGAGCTGTGCTTATATGGGTAAATGATATTAAAATGGATTTTAAAGAAACAGGAATAGAGGGAGTAGCATGTGTAGCAACTTGGAAGGGATGAGTTGGAGGGTGGATGTGGCCTGGCAGGGACCTTTAATGGCGGAGGAAAGCCATGAAAACACTTGCGAAGTTACCTTATATTCCAGCTGAGATGTGATATCGTACCCTCTGATTCAGAATCATAAATTGATGATGGAATTCAGTGGTCTGGACATGATCATCTTTGTTACGGGAGCTGAGCATTAAATGAGCCTGATTTTGTCAGTACCAGGTTTTTGTAATTGTGGGGAAACCTGTTCATAGCAGAACTGCAAGTGACCACATTATTTTCTGTTTCATCCAGGTTCATCAAGTGACAGTTGTGTGTTGGTGAGAGGTCCTGCTCTGTTTGTACCCCACGTGTCTGTGATGCAAATTACAAGTCAGGAGTTATGCTGCATTATGCAGACTACACACCTACACCTTTTTCTTTCATTTCTTGTGTATGTAATTGTTTCATTTTTACTAGCAGTCATTGAATTGTTCTGCACAAGTCTTACCAAGTGTCAGACTACCTGTTTTCCACTTGTGAAAGGTGTTCTTTCATATCAGAATTTTAGTGGGTACAATTTGAAATAAACAAACAATATTTGTGCAAACTGTTTTCATTAAATGAGTGTTAGAGCCATGTTGTGTGTTTTAGTTGCAGGCCTCTTCCTGAACCATAGTATGTGTTTGCAGGCCACCAGTTTGACCATGTGGTGTTGTGTTGTTCACAGACCTCGTGCTGAACAATATTGTGTGTTCTCAAACCATGTGTTTGACCATATTGTGTGTTAGTTGCAGGCCTTTTCCTGAACCATTAGCGTGTGTTTGCAGGCCACCAGTTTGACCATGTTGTTGTGTTGTGTTGTGTTGTGTTGTTTGCAGACCTCGTGCTGAACAATATTGTGTGTTCTCAAACCACGTGTTTGACCATATTGTGTGTTAGTTGCAGGCATCTTCCTGAACCATATTGTGTGTTTGCAGGCCACCAGTTTGACCATGTTACCGTAGGTGACATTGTTCCGTTGTGTATTGCTCATAATTAAGGTGCCTTAACTTATAAAGTGTTGAACCAGTCTACCTCACGATGAGCATTGTGCTTCTCAACATTAGATAGACTTAAGCAAGTTAACTAGCCACGATGCACAAACATTTTGTGTCTACAGTATGCACTTAACTGTTGACAGAGTTAAACGTTTTACTATGACTGAAAACAGTAGTCTTATACCGTTGTGTTACAGTTAACCCATCATACTTCTGACATCACTGGATCATACATATAGGTTTTCTTTATTCTGGTTTGCATCCCGACAACCAGCCGTCCTTCACTTACAAACACAAGGGGTTCAAGAACAAGCAAGAAAACTACTGAATTTTTGTTCAGCACCATTAATAAGCCAAGACACAATGCTCACATTGCTGTATATACTGTTTGACACTGCGCTGACATGCACAGACTGCTAAGGCCTTCCCACTTCTCATTTTTTAAATTTTATTCATCTTTTAGCTTGTCTCATTTGACCTTATTGCACATTACAGTTTTGTGTTTAATCTGATACATTGGATTGTACCACAGAAGTTCTAATGTAACTTTTAATGGTAATATTCTGCTCTCAGTTTAATAGTTACTACTGTTTTCTACTGCTGTTTGTTAGGGAAGGACCCTCTCCTCTTGTTCTTTTTGCTACCTGATGCCTAACTGATTATGGCTGATGTAAACAGCCAAAACATGTAAAAGCTCTTTATAAAGGACCAGTTTATTAGATCTGCACAGTTGTGTTGTCCGTTAATACAGCACCTTAATTAATGGCCATATTGTGTTTCGTTTACAGGCCTTTTCCTGAGCCGTGTTGTATGCTTGCAGGCCACCTGTTTCACCATGTTGTGTACTATTTGTAAGCCTCATGATGAACCATCTTGTACATTTGTGGGCCACATACTGAACAATGCTTTATGTTGTGTGCAGGCCACTTGCTGAGCCCCAGCCCAACACCACATGTATTCACACGGTGGAGCACAAGTCGCCTTAATAGTGGTGGCACTTCTACCAGCACCTCCCCTTGTGGGTCCACACGTTCCTCTTTCAATTACCGGCAACCATACCTTGGCTGGAGATCACAGGAACGGCTCACAAGACCTCGCACTCCGGCCGAGCGACTGGCTGCAGGGTTGCTGCCCACACAGCAACACCAGCAGCTAGCCAGCCCACAGGGTGTCATCACTCCCAAGCAGACACAGCAGGAACTTCAGCAGCTGCTGCAACAAGAAGCAGAGTTGGAACAGCTGCAGCGAGAGGATGAAGAACAGGTAGGGTAGAGTTGCAACACATACAGGGTCACTTGCAGGCACGTTTATATTGAGAGAATGTGAGAGGTTGTCTGTGAGTATATTGTTATTGTTCAGAAGTGATTGAGGAATTGTGATTTGAGTTAATTAGCTGCACTGCCTGAGGGGGTGGACACAGCCATGAATCAAAGTTCCAGTATTCTTCTTAGCACGGCACTGCAACTCTTAGTGCAGAGTTTTGGCCTTCCCAACCACTTCCTTCCATCTTCCTCTCTCCTGGACAAGGGTCTTCCAATTTGGCACTTTTAACCTCTGTATATCTTTTTAAACATCATCCTCCCAGCATATCTTTGGTCTCCCCGTTGGCCTCTTTGAAAGGGGTTTCCAGACGTGTATTGCTTTGACCATTCTTGTATCTTGCATTCTTTCAATATGACCATACCATCCTAGCCTTTGCACTCTGGCGAAGTTTATTATTCTCATGTTTTATTAGTTTATCCAATTCCTCGTTTAGTTTTTATTCTCCAGGATCCATTTTCATAGGTTGGGCCAGATATTTTCCTCAGTATTTTCCTTTCAAGAACCATTAGTCTGTTGGTTATTGTTTCGTTTAATATCCATGTTTCGCATGCATATGTGATTACTGGTCTAATTACTGAGAAGTATAATTTCAGTATTGCGTCTTTAGATATAAGCTTGCTTTGAAATATCTTTTTATTTGCAAAGAAGGCTTTATTTCCTAGAACAATTCTTTCCTTTATTTCCTCTTCTATTTTATTGTCTGTATTTACTGTTGACCCAAGATATTTAAATGATCTAACTTGTTTAATTTCTTTGTTTTCATTATTTATGGCTTTCAATTGGTCTTGTCTCCTGGAACATTTCAGATATTTTGTTTTGTATACATTTACTGTTTGGCCATATTTTAGAGATTCATTTTTCAATTTTACAAATGTGCCTATAAAGTTCGAATATTACTGTGTGCAGTTTCGTTATAGCCCTCCTGGATATCAGATGCAGGCTGAATGAAAGTGGAACTTAAAGGATTGGACAGAAATTTAAGTGAACAACAGCTGCTGCATCTCAGTAGAACCAAAACATCTTAATTTCCTTCCCAGCACATGATTCTTCTTTATCCTATGAGTCTGTCAATACATCAGACTATACAGTGTAGAATGGGAGGGTGACTGGTGAACGATGAATTCAAAAACTTTTGAAAGAAAGGAGTTGTGAAGTTTGGTTGAAAGGTCCGAGGAAAACTGTGGCAAACATCGATGGTGGTTAGTGGTGTCTCAGCTGATACTCAAATTTGGCACCACCTGAATACAAGTGTAGGGCAGTCTGTCAGCCTGCCTGTTCCTTCCGAATACTAGCTCAGTTGTGCACGATGTTAAAATGTTTAATTGAATAGCTAATCCACTTTGAGTATTAAAAGTAGTACATGCTACATGTCCAGTCAGCCTTGGTGTTCAGTAAGATGTGTTTGTGATAGATGAATAACTGGCAGTCCATTTGAGTTCACGATGTAGGAGTACTTACCACATATTAGATAGCCCTTATCTTTCTTTCACTGTGGTGCTGTAGTTATTAGGTGTACTGTACACCGATGGCAAATGTATCACAGTGCATAAGAGGTGAATATAAGGTTGCTGTTGGGAAATGTGCATGTAGAATGTTGGAAAATAAATGGTAGCCATTTGTGAGGTGAACTGTTCATCATTTTGGCATAAATAAAAAATGCAGATGAACCATGTGAGATTTGAAGCCTTCACATTAGTGTTGCTGAAGGGATGTGACACTGTTTTATTGGGCACATAGTTACCAGCATATGAAGGATCATAGTGCTGTTGTCTTCAGGGTCAACCATTCTTCAGATGAGTGTTATGTGACGAAATGTTCATCTTTTTCAGATGCGGCAAGTGCCAAATCTGTCTGAAGTACGGACATCAATCAAAGAGGTTACATCTGCCATTGTCCACTATGTTTCTGGAGTACGGGATGGTTCTGGGGAAGCACTTGCAGGTGATTCCCATTGGGATTCACTTTCACCTCCTCGTGGTGCAGACTGGGGCATTGCTTCAACACCCAGAGGTACCCCTCGAGGTAGCAGTGGTCGCCTGTGTTGGCTGGAAAGTTCCTTTGTTGGTACCAGGCCCTTGGACTCACCAGAAACGCCTCTCACACTTACCAGTTCTGATGTAAACAAGACACTTGAAACACTGCAACATCGACAAGATGGTGGAGTAAGTGTCACAAGGAAGTTGAGTGGTGTGGGGGGACCAGCCGATCTGTATCTGGACCTCGGTAGCGGTCAGAGGCACCAGAATATTAACACAGTCCATCATCACCAAGTGAATGGTGAGTATTTGTTGACATGAAACTGGAGTGCTTTGAAATGTAAGTTCAAAAATATGATGGGAGCCAAAATGGGGACTTACTTATTTAAGAGCCCCCCCAAAAATTATATGATCAACACTGTTTGGAAATGTTGCATCTGGAACAGCTCTTGTTTACCAAACATGACAGTTAAAGAGAGGTGTGTATGAAGCTGCTACAGTGTCCCTGTATGACACATGACAACAGGTTCTTACAAGTTACATAGTGACCATTTTGAAGTAGTTGAAAGAGCGGCCATTTGCATTGTTGGTACATATTAGTATGTGCTGTACTTATTGGCTGACTGGTGGAATGCAGTAGCTGATGAAGTGCCTTTGAACAGTTTTTAGAAGGTTTCACCACACACAGCAACAAAATCATATGGGGACATCATGGTTCTTATGCGGATGTTTGTTTTGTCACCTCAGACAAATAATGTTAATCCTTATGCTTCCTTTTTGTGGATAAAATGTTAATGAGAATTGCATACTGAAACGGTGTGCCAATTTTGGAGACGTTTATTATTTGTGACTTTAGGCTTCCACCAGGAAGTATCTGACAGCTGAGCTCTTCTGGGTTAATACGCTGCGTGATAACCCAGAAGAGCACTGTTCTTACATTTATTATTTTACCCCATTGCCTTTCCACAGACTACGTGTGTGTGCATAGCGCCTTGCAGTGCCCAGAATTGTATAGTTTTGAATGTGTATATGTTCTATATATATATATATATATATATATTATATTATATGCATTATTGTAACACTTGTAATATTCCAGGTTCATTCAAATAAATGGTAAAGCCTGCTGATAAAAGTTTGAAACAGACACTTTCTGGCAAAATTTATGAGAAACAAACTGTGAGACCTTTTTTTCTTCATTTATGCCTAATTGCATTTTTGCCTTTGAAGGGGGATATTGGTGTGGACTTAAACTGCTTTGGAAGTGCTGCAGGGCTAAGGTTGCCTGTATCATACGGCTTTGCAGTTTTTTAATTTCTTACAAGAAAGTGTAAGTTTTTGGCAGTGTCAGTGCCGTAGCGCGTGGCCAGGTACCATGGGCATGTAGCGCATGGCCAGGCACCGTGGGCATTAAATATATTTGCATCATGTTTTGACCTGGAATTTCTAAGCACTTTTTTTGAAATGCAAGGGTTGTGATATTAGTAACGAGTTTCCAAAATTATACCCATGGCTGCCTTAATTTGTGCTCTTTTATAAAGTAATGAAATGTGCCAAATTTGAGGGCAGAGTTATTGCAGTATAAATTTTATGTTAATTATTGCTGCTGTTTACACATGCTTCCTACACATAAGAACAATTTAAGTTTCTTACTGATCAAAAGATCATGATGTGAAGGAACTTCGGGATCTGCTGGCAACACTTGTGGTTTGGTGGCCGTATATGTCTACTGGCCATACACATGTCACTCAAAATCGGTCCTCTTTGTGAATTTTAGGTGCTCTTTTTCCCTTCCACATCCACCAGAAAACTTGTCTTTTGACACTGTGTCACTTACAACTATGTAACTACTTGACTGCAGCTTGCCTGTGAAATATTTCAATTGGTTTGAACACAGCAACATGCAGTGGTTGTAATCAGTGTGTTATATGACTTGACAGTTGAGGTAATGGTTCATCATTGACTTGAGCCGGCTGAATGGATCAGTCAGCGATTTTGGTGTGAGTAGCATGTGCATGTAGTAGAGGTGACACCTTGTTGTGTGTACTTGGTTGAGCATAGTCGTGAAGATGTTGTAGCCACCTAATTAGTTAAGAGATCATGTGTCCTATCACAGAGCCATCAACCAGACCGTGGGGACGAGCACCAGAGTACAGAGTACTGTACATTCTTTGTCTCTTGGAAATAATCAGGTAGAACAGTTTCCCACAACTCTTATTTTAACTGTCAAATGCTGTGTTTGGTCTCTTTCATCTGTCAAAATGTATCAAACTTGATGTTTTCTTCATTTTGCAGCTACTTTCAGTGAGCTTGTGGGCTGCAGAAAAACCACACTTGACTTTTAGACATATATGAACATTCCTTTTACCACAACCTTGACGAAACAACTGATATGCATTCAGGCTGGTTCAGACTGAAATTTGTGTGTTATTTTCACAAAATGATTTGGTAAGAATGAATTGGCTTGCAGTAGTTCCCAAACAAGGTTCGTGACATCTTTAATCATGAACCAGATTGGTATTCTTGAAGTTACAGGCTATGGACAGCCATTTTGTCTTCATTTCCAGCAAGCAGAGCAGTTTCTTCTCTTGACACTTCTTGTAGAATCATGTGCCACCTGTCTTCACTTAACCCATCAGATGTCCCTGAGTTGTGGTTTCATGATCTCATATGTACAGCTGCACTCACTGAAATTAATTTCTGTACTCCTTAATTCATCCAAGCTTTCATCGCATGTTGTGGATTGAGTCTTCCACATGTGTTTCTTGAATACTGAAAATCGACAACAAAACCCTACCTCATTTACTGAGTTATGCAACTTGTACTGGTATTTATGCTGTCTTTGTCAGAACAGTTTGCAGTACTTGAGTTTCACAGAATTTTTTTTTATAACCTCAAAAATGAGATTGGACATGCTGAAACTTGCTGCATGTACATGCAAGGTTATGCACTGCTTAATTTGTTAAACGGAAACTGAATTCTCTTACTTAGACAGGTAATGTGTCCGTATGACAACGATGATTTTTCTTACCACAGAATGTTTTAATTGTATTTGCAGTTGATGCTGCAATGTCATTACCAGTGAGTTGTGGGAACACATCAATCTTGAACCTGCCAGATGGCAGAGCAAACAGTAGGTTTTCTTAAGTTTCCGGTGATATGATTTGAGTGTCTGTATGGTACTAACGGTTTTCCCTGTGACTTTTGAATGTGTCAGATTTGTTTGATTGATGTACATCACATATGTTCATGCAGCCTCCAGCTGCCTTGAACTCCAGGGCATTGAATGTGTTTAGTGTATGACCATTTATTAACCAACTTTTGTGCACTACACTGTGCATACCAAATCACATCATAGTTTCTGCCCTGACACATTTCAGTGTCTAATGTCGGAGCAGAAACAAGGATGGGATTTGGTATATGCAGTGTAGTGCGCAAGAGGTGGCTAATAAATGGTGATATGGAACCTGACGCACTGTATGTGCAACATTAGGATTATTTACATGCATCAGTGTTACTAAAGTCTATCTGCATAAAAAAATGGAGAGGTTCTAAAATATGTCATTGAGTTCTTCTTCCTCTTTAGCCACTGTTTTGAAGGGCAGTGTTGGAACTTGAATATTATGTGCATTACCACCATGAGAACTCAGAACTGAATTTTAAAATATGTTGATTGCAAGAAATTCTATTTTTGCTACGAAACTAATATTTTGACAGCTTTGAGATGTAAATATGTTGTCAACACTGTGATATCTTGGTTAAAAATATATCATACCAAGTAGATACCAGACTATCAAAACAAGATAATATCACATACTTTAAGGGAGCAGTTAAATTTCGTCGCTAGATGCAGGTAGTTCTTGGTTTACCTTTTATTTTAGAAAGATAGTACACATTTTGGTAAGAAGATGCTTTCAGTGTTAATTTTTGGGTTTTTTACACTGGAAGTTATGGTATGACAGTTTAGGCAAAATTTAAGGACTGTGTTATTTGATACCCAATATTTTTATTTCAAGACCATGCATAAACCTGTTGTTGCTTCAGTTTTCCTCCATATGTTTGAGTCCATTATATACATCTTCTGTAGGTTCTAACCCTTATGCATTGCATTTGGGGGCTTATCATGAAGGCTGGCACGTAACGGGTTGGAACATAAGTGGAAAATTATACCAGTTATAATGTAGGTTGAGGTAGTAGCAGGATGCTTCATTTTGAAGTCATAGAGTATGTTTATATTTCATTTACCTACATAGTTGCAAAATTTTAAATCCAGCTTCACATATAGAATGCAAGGTCTTAAGTTGTAGAGGGTGAATTGGAAACTGTGAACATGAATTCTTATAATAAAATCAATTAGATGCACTAATTTCTCAAATTTATTTTGTAATAAAACTCTACATGTTTTGGACATTTCCTGTGGAAAAACTCCTGATGATGGACAGAGGAACTGTCTGAAACATGTAGAGTTTTATTCCAAAAATAAATTTGAGGAATTAGTGCATCTCGTTGGTTTTATTATAAGAATATATCATGATGCATGGTCACCTGAATGTCATATTTGTGAACATGTGTGTGTATGATTTGTTGGAAGAAGGAAGATCTTGCATCCTGCAGTTCTGTCTGTAAGTGTAAGTGTAAGTGTGTCATGTTAGGTCATGGTGGCTGTATAAGGTGCAGACATTGTTGTAAATACTTTAGTGAGACCTGTTAGTACATGCATTGTGGTGACAGATTGGTTCTGAATCCCCAATTTATCAAGTTAAATTCTGTATTTACGCAAAACAGTATGACATGGCAAATATATATTTTATGTATTGCAGTATATGGGTTATTACATTTTAGTTTGCAGATTCCTGTTCATTTTGAATGTGCATATTTTTTGCTGATTTGTTGTGTCACCTTCCTGTTGAAACAGTAACAGATGTTTTGAACTCTGCATGAATAATTGTGTTTGTGTTGAAGCAATTGGCATTAAGCTTAATTCATAGTGATTTTTGGAAAAATGGAATGTAAGTCACACCTGAATTTGATAGTTTGAAATATTAAGCTGCCACAGTCTTCCAATCTCTGCTTAAGGTTTATAGTGCATTTTTCTGTTACTTGTTGAGTGTAATTTACTGCACACTGTTAGAAGCAGCAGATTGGAGAGTGTATTAGCACTAAGAATGTAGCGCTACATGTAATGTTCTGTGCATCTTCTAATATGGTTTTGCCTTTTTTTGTTAAGCATTGAATTTAAGTCAGTGCATTGAGGGGACCCCAGTTTGTCTTCCTGTCTGATGTCTGACCTCCATACAACACATCATGTTCTTGGTCTCCCATTACCATATGTTCAGTTGCACTTCTGTTTACACAGATATTACCAGTACTTTAAATGTTGTGTAGGAACTTAATTTAGGCACTGAGAAGTGTTACTTTGTGTTTGTCCCAATTGTGTGCACTGCTTGTTGCTATTGCTTGAAGTGTACTGTATTTGTGTGTGCGCATGCACACACATGCGTATACAAATAAAAATGAGATAGAGCCTTAGAACTACTGTATTCAGAACTTGATCATGAGAGAGAGAGAGAGGGGGGGGGGGAAAAAACAAAAAAAAAATCTAAAGTTACACAAATCCCAATGCTTGAAAGAAATGGATTTTTAAAACCTGTGTTT
>Ga0123352_10017755_pt1 | contig 11336 bp, 5 predicted proteins | sample TergutLab28metaG_FD_89700 | JGI IMG/M metagenome (GOLD analysis project Ga0123352, IMG submission 89700) | Labiotermes labralis P1 segment gut microbial communities from Petit-Saut dam, French Guiana - Lab288 P1 | ecosystem: Host-associated > Arthropoda: Insects > Digestive system > Gut ... | reverse complement strand
TTTAATTTGAATTTATCGGTGCTTAAAGCTGATTTTCGAAAATGCCACCGCCGGCCGCAACACAGGCTGCCGCTCGGTTGTGAACCGCGCGGGTAGCACCCTAGCACCCCACCTTTCCCCGCAGGCCTTAGGTACCCTACAAGTGTCTGTAGCTGGCTAAAAATAGCGACCCGCCACCTGATAGACGCGGTTCACACGAAGGCGTGTACGGGAATTAAAAAACGGTCATAACTCCGTCACCGTCCAAAATCGGACACATGTTTATATGAACTTTTTTTTGATCACAAAGACCTAGGAAATCACCTTCTGCAGTTATGCCCTAAAGTCGTGAAACACCCTGTATAGTAATAAAGTGAATATGCGTTTATTCGTTGTGCAAATTTTTGTATTCTGTGTAGATTTATACGAATGTTTTATCATTTTGTTGAGGGACCAACACTTAGGTTGTTCTATATTGAACGATGAAGGGAATGCTGAGATCGCAGCAAGAGACAGTAGAAGCTGAATGGAGAATACTTCTTCTCTGCAATAAAGGGACGCATAATTATTATCCTTTGAAAAATACAAAATAAATGAATGAAAGGAGAAGAATTTATAATACGTTTGAGATGGTTGAGAAATTCAAGGAAGACATTAATTTTGAACAAACTCAATCAAATTATCACTTACACTAATCTGCATCAGTTTCCTTCCTGAAATAATTTGGATATATTTTCACTGGGAATATGTCCACAAATTCGAATGTGTGAATGAAACTTTTGTGTCACCCTCCATTTCAATGATACCAGTTGATACCTGAGCTGAGTGGCCAAAAATCAAAATGTGGGGCCGAGTTGAAGGTTTGTTATGCTGTTTATTAATTTATACCTATTTAAGTCACTTAAATTCCAAGAATAATATTGTCTAACACTCTCTCTCCGGATGGAAAGTCTTGCTTCCAGCTGTTTAGCGTTCCTTTACTTTGTTGTGTGATAACCATTAAACTGCAAATCGACAAGATTTAATTAATCGTTGTGATAAAATGGTGGTGTGATAATGTCTCTGTGATAAATTAACATTGCAACAAATTGTAGATAAATTATTTGTCGGCGTGATCAAATGTCCGTGATAAATTGTCCCGTGAAAATAAGTCGCTGCACTTTCTCTCGAAACCCCAGTTTGATTCCACCATCCATGCTGAGTGCAGTACCAGGGCAAGAGTAGGGCTAAATATTTACTTGTTTGTTTGCAGTTATTGTTTTTGTGTTCAACACGTCGCGTTCTTGACAAAATAAGAAGAATATCTTTTGGTAATTTTGCGGTGAAATGGTTTTAAAATCTCAAAAGAACCACCATTGTTAAAATACGCGAGAAAAGATTATGAATTGTATTTTGGTTGTAAGGTCGGAGACCAGGGTAAAGTTTGGTGGTCGGCGATTTGATGCATCTCATTTTCGTGGATTCTGGCGAGCAAGGGATAAAGACAGAGAAGTGTTTGCCCATTGTAAGGTAAAAAATCTCCAAAATAAGTGAGGCCAAGATGAAAGAAAGAAATTCCATTGGCCTCCCCAACTTAGACAATTATTCGATGACAAAGATCTTAGCACAAAATTAAATGCTACAGAAAGAAGAACTTGGAAGACATTTGAAAAAGTCTGCAGAAACTTTCTATGCTACAAAAAAGGAGAAAAAACAGTGAAATTCTGCAGGGGTTGATTCATCATACAGTGCTGTGGGATTGGACATGTCATTGAAATTACATTTTCTTCATTCCCATTTGAATTTTTTTTTCTTGAAAAGATGGGAATCGTCTCCGACGAAGGTGGGGAAGGATTCCACCAGAACATTTCCCAAAAGGAAGGGAAGTAAAGTGGAAAATGGAGTCCAAATATTTTGGTTGACTACCGCTGAAGTTTTATAAAGTAGACACCAAATGGCGAATATAAGAGGCAAAAGAAGGCGAAGTGAGTGCTTAAGGATGAATTTATTAGTACTGAGGTTACCGCATATACAGACACTTGTTACCGTATATAGAGAAACTGGCTACTGTATAGAGAGAAACTGGTTACCGCATATAGAGATATGGGTTAACGTATATAGAGACACTGGTTACCGTATATAGAGATAATGATTATCGTATATAGAGACACCGGTTCACTTATATAAAGACAATGGCTACGTATATAGAGGCACTGGTTACCGTATATAGAGACACTGGGTAACTTATATATAGACTCGGGTTACCGTATACAGAGACTGGTTATCGTATATATAGACACTGGTTATCGTATATAGAGACACTGGTTACCGTATACAGAGACACAGGTTACTTTATATAGAGACACTGGTTACCGTATATAGAGACACTGGTTAAGTATAGAGAGGCACTGGTTACCGTATTTAGAAAAACTGTTTATTGTATGTAGAGGCACTGGTTACCATATATATGGAGGCACTGGTTATCGTATAAAGAGACACTGGTTACCGTATGTAGAGACAATGATTATATATATAGTGTCATTGGCTACCGTATATAGAGACACTGTTTAATTATATAGAGGCACTGGTTACGGTATATAGAGGCACTAGTTTTCGTATATAGAGACAATTGTTATCGTATATAGAGACACTGAATATCGTATATAGTGGCACTGGTTACCGTATATAGAGACACTGGTTATCGTATATAGAGGCACTGCTTATCGTATATAGAGACACTGGTTACCTTACATAGAGGCAATGGCTACGTATATAGAGGCAATGTTTAACTTATATAGAGACAATGGTTAAGTATATATAGGCACTGGTTACCGTATATATATATATATAGACACTACATATCGTATATAGAGACACTGGTTATCGTATATAGAGACACTGGTTATCGTATATAGAGACACTATTTACCGTAAATAAAGACACTGGTTATCGTATGTAGAGACACTGTTTATCGTATATAGAGACTCTTGTTATCGTATATGGAGACACTGGCTACCGTTTATTCAGACACTGATTAAATATAGAGAGACATTATTTACCGTATATAGAGACACTTTATCTTATGTAGAGGCACTGGTTACTATGTATTGACACCGGTTATCGTATATAGAAACAATGGTTATGTATATAGAGGTACTCTTTACCTATATAAAGACACTGCTTACGTATATAGAGGTACTGTTTACGGTATGTAGAGACACTGAATATCGTATTTAGAGACACGGTTTACCGTATATAGAGGCACTGGTTATCGTATATAGAGACACTGTTTATCGTATATATTCACTGGTTACCGTATATAGAAACACTGGTTATCGTATATAGAAGACACTGTTTATCGTATATAGAGACACTGGTTATCGTATATAGTGGCACTGGTTACCTATATAGAGGCAATGGTTATCGTATCTATAGAAACCATTTATCGTACATAAAGACACCATTTTGCGTATATAGAGACACTGGTCACCTTATATAGAGACATTTTGTTACCGTAAATAGAGACGCTGATTATCGTATATAGAGAATCTGGTTACTGTGTATAGAGACACTGGTTACCTGATATAGAGACACTTGTTACCGTATATAGAGACACTGGTTACCTGCTGCTGCTACTGCCCTTGCTTCTGCTGCTGTTTACCGTATATAGAAGCACTGGTTATCGTATGTACAGGCACTGGTTATCTTATATAATGACACTGGTTACCGTATATAGGATACTGGTTAACTTTTATAGAGACATTTGTTACCGCATATAGATAAACTGGCTACTCTATAGAGAGAAACTGGTTACCGCATATAGAGATATGGGTTAACGTATATAGAGACACTGGTTACCGTTTATAGAAATAATGATTATCGTATATAGAGACACCGGTTCACCTATATAAAGACAATGGCTACGTATATAGAGGCACTGGTTACCGTATATAGAGACACTGGGTAACTTATATATAGACTCGGGTTACCGTATACAGGGACTGGTTATCGTATATATAGACACTGGTTATCGTATGTAGAGACACTGGTTACCGTATACAGAGACACAGGTTACTTTATATAGAGATACTGGTTACCGTATATAGAAACACATGTTGTTTTATATAGAGACACTGGTTACCGTATATAGAGACACTGTTTACTGTATTTAGAGGCACTGGTTACCTTATATAGAGACACTGGTTAACTTATATAGAGACATTGGTTACCGTATTTGGAGACACTGGTTACCGTATATAGAGACAGGTTATTTTATACAGAGACACTGGTTACCGTATACAGAGACACTTGTTCCCGCATATATAGGCACTGGTTAACGTATGTAGAGACACCGGTTATGTATAGAGAAGCGCTGGTTACCGTATATAGAGACAGAGTTTATCGCAAAAAGAGGCACTGGTTACCACATATAGAGATATTGGTTATCGTATATAGAGACAATTGTTACCGTACATAGAGACACTGGTTACCGTATATAGGGAAAATTATTACCTTATGTAGAGGCACTGGTTACCCTGTATAGAGAACTGGTTAGGTATATAGAGGCACTGGTTAACGTATACAGAGGCACTGGTTACCGTATATAGAGACACTGTTTACCGTATATAGAGACACTGGTTGTCGTATATAAAGACACTGGTTACTTTATATAGACACTGGTTACAGAATATGGAGACACTGTTTACTGTATAAAAAGTTACTGGTTACTTATATAGACGCACTGGTTAACCTATATAGAGACAATGGTTACCGTAAATAGACACTGGTTATCGTATATAGAGGCACTGGTTACAGTATATAGAGACACTCTTTATCGTATACAGAGGCACTGGTTACCATATATAGAGACATTGGTTACCTTATATAGAGATACAGGTTACCTTATATAGAGACATTGGTTACGTATGTAAAGGCAAAGTTTACCGTATATAAAGACACTGGATATCATATATAGTGACACGGGTTACCGTATTTAGAGACACTGGTTATCGCATATAGAGACACTGGTGTTCGTATATAGAGACACTGGTTATTTTATGTAGAGACACTGGTTATTGTATATAGAGTCACTGGTTACCGTATATAGAGACACTGTCTATCGTATATAGTGGCACAGGTTACGGTTTATGAAGTTACTGGTTTTCGTATGTAGAGACACTGGTTATCGTGTATAAAGACTCTGGTTACCGTATATACAGAAACTTCTTACATATAAAGAGTCACTGTTTACCGTATGTAAAGACTCTGGTTATTATGTATGGAGACACTGGTTATCGTATATAGAGACACCGGCTAACGTATTTAGAGACAATGATTAAGAGTAGAGAGACACTGGTAACCGTATATAGAGAAAAGATTTACCGTATGTAGAGGCACTGGTTACTATTTAGAGAGGCACTGGTTCTCGTATATGGAGACACTGTTTATCGTATATAGTGGCACTGGTTACGGTATATAAAATCACTGGTTATCGTATTACAGACACTGGTTGTCGTGTATAGAGACACTGGTTAACGTATATAGAGACAATTGTTAGGTATATAGAGGCAGATGTTACCGTATATAGAGACACTGGTTATCGTATATGGAGACACTGGTTATCTTATATAGAGTCACTGGCTATTTAATATAGAGACACTGGTGAAGTATAGAGAGGCAGTGGTTACCGTATATAGAGACACTGTTTATCGTATGTAGAGGCACTGGTTACAATATATAGAGGCACTGGTTATCGTATAGAGAGACACTGGTTATCGCATATAATGGCACTTGTTAACGGGATAAAAATCACTGGTTTTCATATTTAGAGACACTGGTTATCGTATATAGAGACACTGGTTACCGTATATAAAGACAGTTGTTACGTATTTAGAGGCACTGTTTACCGTATATAGAGACACCGGTTATCGTATATGGAGACACTGGTTAGCGTATATAGAGACACTGGTTACCGTATATAGAGACAATGATTATATATATAATGTCACTGGCTACCGTATGTAGAGACACTGTTTACTTATATAGAGGCACTGGTTACCGTATATAGAGGCACTAGTTTTCGTATATAGAGACAATGGTTATCGTATATAGAGACACTGAATATCATATATAGTGGCACTGGTTACCGTATATAGAGACACTGGTTAACGTATATAGAGGCACTGCTTATCGTATATAGAGACACTGGTTACCTTACATAGAGGCAATGGCTACGTATATAGAGGCACTGTTTAACTTATATAGAGACAATGGTTAAGTATATATGGGCACTGGTTACCCTATATATAGACACTAGATATCGTATATAGAGACACGGGTTACCGTATATAGAGACAATGGTTATCGTATATAGAGACACTGGTTATCGTATATAGAGACACTATTTACCGTAAATAAAGACATTGGTTATCGTATGTAGAGACACTGTTTATCGTATATAGAGACTCTTGTTATCGTATATAGAGACACTGGCTACCGTTTATTCAGACACTGATTAAATATAGAGAGACATTGTTTACCATATATAGAGACACTTTATCTTATGTAGAGGCACTGGTTACTATGTATTGACACCGGTTATCGTATATAGAAACAATGGTTACGTATATAGAGGTACTATTTACCTATATAAAGACACTGCTTACGTATATAAAGGTACTGTTTACCGTATGTAGAGACACTGGGTATCGTATTTAGAGACACGTTTTACCGTATATAGGGGCACTGGTTATCGTATATAGAGACACTGGTTACTTTATATGGAGACACTGGTTATCGTATATGGAGACACTGTTTATCGTATATATTCACTGGTTACCGTATATAGAAACACTGGTTATCGTATATAGAGATACTGTTTATCGTATATAGAGACACTGGTTATCGTATATAGTGGCACTGGTTACCGTATATAGAGGCAATGTTTATCATATCTATAGAAACCGTTTATTGTACATAAAGACACCATTTTCTGTATATAGAGACACTGGTCACCTTATATAGAGACATTATTTACCGTATATAGAGGCACTGATTATCGTATATAGAGAATCTGGTTACTGTGTATAGAGACACTGGTTACCCGATATAGAGACACTTTTTACCGTATATAGAGACACTGGTTACCTGCTGCCGCTACTGCCCTTGCTGCTGCTGTTTACCATATATAGAGGCACTGGTTATCGTATGTACAGACACTGGTTATCTTATATAATGACACTGGTTACTGTATATAGGATACTGTTTACCTTTTATAGAGACATTTGTTACCGCATATAGAGACACTGGTTATCTTCCATAGAGACACTTGTTACTGTATATAGAGACACTGGTTATCGTACATGGAGACACAGGTTACTTTGTATAGAGACAATGGTTACCTTATATAGAGACATTGTTTACAGCTTATAGAGACACTGGTTATATTATATAGAGACACTGGTTATCTTATATAGTGACACTGGTTATTTTTGAGTCTGACGTTCAGGTGACTGTGCATCGTGATAAATTCTTATAATAAATTATCTATATGTAATAAATTCTCAAATTTAATTTGGAATGAAACTCTACATGTTTCGGACATTTCCTCCTTCCATCATCAGGAGTTTTTCATTGTACACACAGCAGTTTTATATATCATACAATTTTGTTGACAGTTTGCGAACTGCATCAGGGCAGAACAGTTCCGTCCTGATCCTGCTCGCAAGCTGTCAGCAAACCTATATGACACATACAATTGCTGTGTGTACAATGAAAAACTCCTGATGATGGACAGAGGGACTGTCCGAAGCATATAGTGTTTTATTCTAAAATAAATTTGAGAAATTATTGCATCTTTTTGGTTTTATTATAAGAACACTAGTCATTATTTGCGAATATACATTACAATTAAAATGCAATAAACTACTTCTTTTGCTACTAATGTACTTTTTGAATTTAATTCCATCTCCCTTAACATTGGTTGGTGACAGGATAGTTTGGTTGTCATATTCCGATTCAACATTGTCAGAACTATAACAATCAAGCTGAATTTTAACAGGGAGCGGGAATTTTTTTTCTCCGACAGTGTTATAAATATTTAGGAATGTCTTTGTACCAGTGCACATCGGAATTTATTTTAAAGAAAAATATTTCGATGGTATCTATTTGTTTCAGATGGCTCAAAATTGGGTTCACTTGCGGCTTGTAATAGAAAAGGTAATAAACTGCAGGCGTATTGGTTTTTTCAAAAGAAATTCTGCGTTATGTACATGAAAACTTCCTTGAGTTGTAAACCTTTCTAACTTGATATACGTCACTATACCAAAGCAACTTTTCTCTTGAAAATTAATCTCTGTGTCTGTCACAAAACCTTCTATTGGTTCCAACCGTGAATTTTTGGCTTTAGAATAGGATGAAGTCTGGCAGATATCATTCCTATAAACTCCCATTTACCTCCTGAAAATTTGCTCTAGAACTAATATTGAAACACCCCTGCTAATAAAATAGATTCTTTGGATTATTTCTAAACCCCCGGGAGACTTGGAGAGGCTACGACCTGAATAAGGACTATTGCAGCAACAGCAGCAGCAGCAGCAGCGGCGGCGGCGGCGGCGGCGGCGGCGGCGGCAGCGGCAGCAGCAACAGCAGCAGCATATTTTAGGGCGAAGTAACTTTACACGTAGCACAAACTGTAGATAAATAATGCGACACTATATTCCCTAGAAACTTGTTTTGTTTCAGATATATAATTGCAAATAACAAGATAATAATAATAATAATAATAATAATAACAATAGTACTACTAAAAGAATAGAAAATGCAGCACATTAAATTATCTTGTCCTACTTCGGCAGAAAAACATGTGCTAAGCAAGAAGAGTGAATGTGTACTCAAACACCCCTTAACAGACGCAAGGAAATGGGGTTAGAATTAGAAAAGGAAGAGTAATGTGCGCCAGCAGAAAACGTAATGAAAGTACGGAATCCACAACTCATAATTGCCAGAACGAAATCTAAAAATAAACCAGAAATAGTAATCCGTGATAATGAGAAATGAACATGTCTGTTAATCGACACTGAAATTAAAATAGAAACACCTCTCAATAGGAACAGAGCGCATGTGGAATGCAAAAACAAGTTTGATGACACTAACAATAAGGACAAAAGTTACCATCCCAAAATCTGTCAGGAATTATCTGAAAGACGTGTCTGGTAAGCACGATATCAAGGGAATACAAAAGAACACCCGCACACACAGCGCTGTGCACGTACCTAGGAAAGTACCAACGTAAAGCCACAAAAACTTATATTATACGAGATAACATTATATGTGAATTGTACTGTAAACCCAGAACAGTTGAAACATTAAATACTAACAAAATATGGTTTGTTTTAATTATATCACTGACTACATCTTGTGAAATTATGGTAAAGATGAAGACGATAAAAATAAAATTGACTTGATCAATGTCTATCTTAGTAATTAACCAACTTGATGAACCAGTCCACTCTCAACTTGTGTACGGGTCGGTCACCTATAGGACCACTCACTTGTTTCAGTGTGATGATACCAGAGGCTGTATAATACAATTTTGACCTTCTGACGATGGGCACATGTTGTTCGATACATGTAGAGGCATGAAATAAAACTTATTGTAAAACAAAAATTTTGTGCATCAAGTTGGTTAATTACTAAGATAAATATACTGAGATGCACGGTCAGCAAAACGTTAAAATTTGATCAATGTTGTTTGCTTGTAATTCATAAACATTTGAATAATTACATTAAAACGTTCCTGCTAAAACAGGGCGAGAGCGATATATACAGGGTTATTCAAAATGATTGTCGGAGTGTTAACAACTTGTCATACACAATACACTTGAGATAGGAGTATATATATATATATATATTTATTTAATAGAACAATGCCCCAAGTTTTTGTTACATACCTTACAGGTGCTCTATATGTGAACCCTTTGTGATTTTACAAACATCAACACGATAATCGAGTTCGTCCCAAACTGTTTGTAGCATGTCAGCGGTGATGGTATCAATGGCAGTTCTGAATCGTAACTTCAGTTCCGGGATACTTGCGGGAAGAGGAGGAACATAAACCTGATACTTGATGTAACCCCATAGAAAGAAATCGCAAGGGTTTGCATCTGGAGAACGAGGTGGCAAGTTGTTACAACCCTGACAATCAATTCGAATAACTCCGTATATAAAACACAGAAGTTGCGCTTCATTTTCCAGCGTTGTTGCCTCTAAGGTATGCGTGCAATTGGATACTTTCGAAGCCTATTTCCCTTTCTCGCTGTCTGTACCCATGCCTATCCTTTAGGTTTCAATTAGCCTTTCCTTCTAACTTTCAAGCCAAAATTGAGGCCAATTAGTAAGTCTCCCTTCATCCAAAGTCTAGATCATGAAAGTTACATGCTTGTCGTCAATCTGAACCCAGCTCTAGTACCGCAGTTCTGAAGCGCCATTCTTTAAACATAACACAGGTCTTTCAAGCTCCAAACTTATTTTCTGTAAAATATATACACCTATTTGCTGTCAATCACTTCCTAACTGTGCTGAAATCTTCGGTTCCCTGTCTGGGATTTTGAACTTTAGGATTGTTTCACGCTCGCGTGGGAGGGCTCAGTTTGGAAGGTTCGAGCAAATCAGGAAGAAACGGAATTTTGTACAGCAGATCAGCTTTTGTTTTACGCTGATGCAGTCATTTGATTATGACATATCAGCTTCTGTTCGGTGCTAATGAATTTATATTAACTGCCATAAATATCAATAGCGTAAAGAGAATAAAAATTCATATCAGAGGCAGGCAGTAAGGTTGTTCTAGAAGGCAGAGAAATATATTGAACGAAAATAACCAATCAAATTACGTTGTTGAAATTAATATCAGACATTTTCACAGAAAGGCCTGCTTTTCGGTTCAGAAACTTTAAACTTCATATTGCGTGTCTCTTTCTCCAAATATTAAAACAAACACAAATAGGGTTTCACTTTTTTGATTTGTATTTTCGTAGACTCTCTCACTTGCTTGAGGACTGAGAGCTGAGCAGAATATTCTGGACTAAGCGTAAAGAAGTTGAAGTTGGAGGAAATTGTGCACTGAATAACAAAAAAAAATAATAATACTTAATGGGACACGAAAGAGTTGGCGCTAATTTACATTATTCAATATGCAAAATACTAGGAATAGAAACAATAGAAAAATTGTGCCCACCCACCCACCCACCCACCCACACACACACACGCACACACACACAAACACACAACCACACACTCACACACACACACACAACCACACACTCACACACACACACACCACACACACCACACACACACATACACACACACCCACACCCACA
>Ga0123352_10017750_pt1 | contig 11338 bp, 5 predicted proteins | sample TergutLab28metaG_FD_89700 | JGI IMG/M metagenome (GOLD analysis project Ga0123352, IMG submission 89700) | Labiotermes labralis P1 segment gut microbial communities from Petit-Saut dam, French Guiana - Lab288 P1 | ecosystem: Host-associated > Arthropoda: Insects > Digestive system > Gut ... | reverse complement strand
TCTTAAATTGATCCACAACGCTTTTTACAATATGCTACACACCGTTGTATATAAAATGATACACACCGCTGTATACAAAATGATACACACCGCTGTATACAAAATGATACACACCGCTGTATACAAAATGAAGTTATTACTAAATTTTATTAAACGGCGTAATATGGAAGCATATAACAGAAAGCCAAATGATTGAACTAAACATTTATAAACATTTCCTCTTACCTTGTTTTATATATACTTATCGAAAACTTTTATACCTGTCTTGCGCGTGTGCATCACAGAGGCCTAATGACGGTCTACATTTATTGAGTACGAATTTGATTTAAAACCCAAAATTTATTGCCTAATTTCTCGTCGTACTTATGAGGAACACAGAGCGGAAGCTAGCAGTTTGTGTGGTATCAGTAATTTTGTCAGCAACGATGAACTGAGACATAAAAAAATATTGTTGTGCTTGATTTTCCAGTAACTAACCTGACTCATGTGATAAAGGTGTCGTCTTTTATTGGAGATGTCTGCCTGAATCATACAGACACATCCGCTATAGGCTTACTGAATGACATTTTTCATTATATTCTTCAGTTCTTCTAGGCCAATGACTGGCAGATATTTTGAAGTAGCCTACGTCTGTTTCGTTTTACATCTTATCCAATTCCCCATATAACAATAGACCTGTCATTCTACTACTCACAGCCAGAGGTAGTGGAAGGTGTGGAAGAGTAAGTTATAAATAAATCAGCAGATATTATGTATCTTGATTTCAAATTTTCGTCGTGTTCTGAATGCTGTATTTTGGTGTAAGCTTACAACACCTATGAAGAAGGAACTGAAAGAGTGTTCTGAAAAATCGGCACATAAAATTCAGACGCCGGGGAATCACCCAAAGAAAGAATGCCATAGATATCATGTTCTCAAAGTGATGTTACAAAATATTTAAATGATTTGGTACTTTACGGCGTAGTTCTGTCTGCTTACCAGCCGACAGGGCATAACAATTTTCGAAACTTTTTTTGCTTACTTCCGTCTCTGTAGACGGATTCAACAACAATAAAGTGCAGCAACACACAAGTTCATCTTTCGTCTCGTAGGCCATTACAAGACTTGCCAAGTCGTTAGATAATCCGCAAGTCACTTCGGCCATTAAAGAGACGATTCTTGGCAGTTACTTCTTTCTGACAACTGCCAGAAGGTTTGTTCTGTCTTTAATCTAATTCTCCTTCACGTTGAAAGAAATCAAGCAACAAATACCGTCATAATACACGTAGGGCCTATGTAGTCGTGCATTCCCTCTCGTACTGTTTTAATTAATGGAAGGATTCTTACTAAATTTAGTACGAAATTTCTCTCTTCAGATGTCACTCCAGCATCGAAATTTTATTTACCCAAAACTGGTAATACCAACATAGAGGATCCACGAATTTCCACTGTAGAAATTATACAGTGCAATTTAATTTGTGATACTGAAAGATGAATGATAATATATTTTTCAAAAATGTAATTTTTATGTAATATTAAATAACATCATTTCAAAAATTTTCTATACTTTTCTCTCTAATGGCATTCCTTAATGAGTTATTGGAAATACGCATGTGGAATATTTAAGGGAGGTGAGTCGTGAATATAAGTACACTTCCGGTATAATACAGCCTACTGTTCAATAGCCACAAACTGAATACACCATTGGAACATATAATCTCAATAAATATAATATACCTATATTGTAGAAAAACGGGGTGGTAGTTGTCTATTCCGGGAAGGATTTGTTTTATGTTGTCCTCACGTAAAAGCTGTGTGTACTAGTGAACATTACTTCACATTTTATTTTGTTGTCTTAAAAAGAATATAATGGAACATTATGATCCTGACGTCATAAGGAGCAATGGACTTCTGGACACTGAGTTCCATGTGAAGCTGAGACGTAATGAATTTGTGAACATTCCTTGTGGTCAGAATGCTGTAATATCTGGCACAGAGTCCAGAATATCTTTGGAACACCCACTCCCTTCTCATTAGATGGAGACTGAAGTAGTACGTGCGCTTGAAGTGCCTGGCGCCTTCTGCAGGAAAAGCAGTTTCTGTAAGATGGCGGGATTTGCAGCCGGGTGCAAAAAGGAACTAAGAAAACTTTCAAATTGATGATTGGACTTGTATTTATGAAAGGTTATTATGCTTTGTTTTAAAATTAAAATATATAGATAAAATAGTCATGTTGACACCATAAAATGCTACGATGTAACTTATTAGCCAGCCGTATTGTCCAGAGACTTTCGAGAAACTAGTAGTTTTGAAGCTAGTCGAGAAATTCTTTGTAATTTTTTCGTCTCTCGGGGTTCATTACGGTTTTGATAAGATGCTGATATTTGTGTCATCCTGAGGCATATAAAACCATTACACAATCAACTATTATATTTTCTATAAGAATACAATTGAATAAGATCGTCCTATCTATAATTAGCTCTCTCAGTTGTCCCTCTGCTTTTCACTTTTTCCTATTCAACCTTGTACTCTATTGTCCACAGCGTCAATACGTGCTATATCCCCTACCACCTCACCCCCCTTGTTTTCATGAACCTAAATAACCTGACAAGCCCTAATAGTAAAGCATCGGTATCCCTGTAAAAACCATGGAGCCATGTGGGCCGAGGAGAGGTACAGACAGAAACATTCTGGGTGGAGTTCAATGGTTCTGTTCACTCCCCTGCACCCTAACGCCCTCTAAAAGCCCCGTTAACCATTGAATAACAAGCCACATGTGCTCCATATACCGTTCCGATAAGTAGCTCCTGACACAAACTGCTTTACTTGTGTTGTGCCCATCCTCTTATTTTAAATGAAACACGTTTCGGAAGCTCCTCTCGGGAATCGACCCACATCTCCTCACTTATCCTGCACATAGTCTAGTCAGTATACCGAATGATTTTACAGCCTCCCAGAATATTCTATCATTAGTGTACATTACGCAACTCAATATCCAAAATAAATTAGGCTTACTGTTTTTAGACTATGTTTCAGTGTAAATGTTCTTATTTAAATGATGGCAGGAAGAAAATACTGAAATACGTGATAGTCAGTTTATTCGAAATGAAACTGATTTTAAGTTGCTTGGAGTAAGCAGTTTTGAAAGGTTAATCTCTTTCTCAAGTGCATGAAATTTTGTCATATTTTCTAAAGATTCTGTAGCTTGTTTTAATTCTGATTTTAAGCGAAAGAATACGACAACCCGTATTTTCCCCATAAAATAGTAAGCGGGAAAATATTCAGAGTATGATAGAATAATTCATAATAGGCTGAAAAGTTTGGAGCGCGCCTTGTGAATGAGATATATTACGTCATAATAATGAAAAGGGTATGTTCTGATTTCAGAATTTTTATCCCCATTTCCGAAGTCCAGAACTCTACGGCAATTTATTCCATGTGTAACGTTTCTGTGCTAAATGTCACGTTTTCACAGTAGCGTCGATGAATTTGTAACTAGGATGTTGTATAGTGCCGACTGGCAAACTATCAAGAAATAAAATTTAACAATTTTCCAACTAGATGCTACTTATTCAGTTTATTACATTACTGCAGGCAGCTCTACATGTTTCGGGTGTAGATACCCATCATCAGGAGCTCGTACAACTGTAAATACAGCTTCTGGTATTGATTAACCGGATCTACTACCATCCGCTTTCGTTGTTGTGTTGGAACTCAACAGCGAGAACGGATGGTAGTAGATCCGGTTAATCAAAACCAGAAGCTGTGTTTACAGTTGTGCGAGCTCCTGATGATGGGCGTCTACACACGAAACATGTAGAGCTGCCTGCAGTAATGTAATAAACTGAATAAGTCGCATCTAGTTAGAAATTTGTTAAATTCGATTCACGATGCATGGACCCATGTATATAAAAATCACGAAATAGTTTCAGAGGAAACCTACTTCCCTAACATGTCGGTAATTCTTTACCAATCAGCACAGCTTAACATCCCACGACAGGCGCATCTCTACCAACACCGCTGTGATATGCACAAATGTCGCACAATGACGCTGCAAGCTGTGTAAACTAGTAAATAACGACGTATCGGGGAAGATTAGTGACTCCGAAACGTCGGTTATGTACCTGTCGGCACGGAGTAGCATTCCACAAGGATTAAAATTTTATCGATATCTCTGTGAGAACCTCAGATCTCCTTCAAATATTTCTTGTTAATGGCGAAGATAAAACATTGTAAGACAAAACTCTACGTCCAGCAATGATGTACTTTTGGATGAGAAAGTAACCGCGGCTAATCGTTCTTCTATACCTACATTACTTCCCGAACGCCTCAGAGGCACAGATGTTTTATGGAGTAACTCTGATATACTCGGTCCACACAGGGTTTCTGTTTCGTTTTGAAAGTTAAATGTGAAGTGTCTTAGGCGTTATTTATCAGTTTATTATAGTTTTGTAGTTTTAAGCCTAAAAAATTGTCAATTAAGGGTTAATTGTTGAAATGTATGTAATTAAGTACAAAGGAATAATAAAAAATCTTCTTCAAATGTATTCTAATATTTTGAGGGTTTATATAACTTGTCTTTTAAAAACAAGAAGTATTTGTAACATTGCTTAAACGCCTTTTTTCTCTGAAAGAGTCAGCTTGAAGCTCGGAATTAGGTATGGGCAACCAGAACTTCTCAGTGGTTTGCCTGTTTACGTAACTCAGTTTATGTGCAGTCAGCAAACTGGAATGTTCAGACTCTTTAGTAGACCTCCTCTATCTCTCTCCACCCACTCGCTACTTGTAGCAATTTGTAGCAAATTATCTCCCGTTCGTCTTTAAAGATGGCCTATAAGAATCTTAACAGAGAACGTAAGAACTTTTTTAAGGGAATAAAATACTCCTCTGCTAGTTCTTAGTGCGCTTCTCTCCTGCATCAGACTTTGAAGTCTCTTTGGATAATAATTACTTTGCTGCAAGACATGCACTTCTCTGAAGTTTCGTACGTTATGGGAGAGTATCTTCACGTTTCTACCCTTAATTATTCTCTCCTATTCTATGGAATTTAATTATTTTTAAAATAAAATTATTTACATTCCTTCAATTTCTACCTTTTTAAAAAAAATATTTTTTCGTTTTCTTTAATAAGGTCAGGAGAGCCTGAAGAAGCGTGTAACTGGTGAATACATGCGAGGTGTATTTCCACTTAAAATATTTATATAGAAATGCATGTAAGATATTCCGCCGCATGGATTCAAGCTTCCTTTATAGGAAACTACATAAAACAAAGGTATTCTACTGTGATAAACCTAAGAAAAAATAGTTTAGATATATTACTTTTCTTGCGTAATTCGATTTTGATATGGAAATAAACGTATGTTTTCCTCCTTTGTATTTGAGGGCAATTTTGTGCAGCATAATATAAAAGTAAACGTTTCTAAATAAATTGGTAAATATTTAATCTTGGAAGGTTTCGGCATTTTGAAATCTCTTAGATATGATCAACTTTTAATATAACAGTAAATTTATTTCAGTATAACGGTGGGGAGAGAAGGGAGCATACATAAATTCTTCCTCTTATTTTGGCGTTATACGTTGTTGATGATGATAATGATGATAAAAACGACGATAAAGGCAACAATGAAAATACAAAAGTGAGGATGATGATGATTAGTACCGGAGTTATTATTATTATTGTTATTATTAATAAAATTTCCTTCGTTAACTCCTCAGTTTAAGAGCACATTGGCTAATTACTGTACAAATCCAACACAGCATAGATCCAACAAACATCGTTTTGTAAAATGTCACTCTTTTAGATACCTGTTAAGTTTCATGTGGTTTTCTTCGTAACGTATCGCTCAGTACGTGTATCAGTACTATAACACAGTTCTTGGTTATGACATTTTGCACAACAAAAACCAGCTCTTTTATGTCTGAGCATAAAATGCTTGAACACAAAAATTCGTAAATTTTATTTTAAGTGATTTAAATTTCTCTTCTCTTGAAGATTAAAGGACGTCGGGATATTATGGAGTCTCGAGAGGTAAATAGTGAGGTCAGACACTTTAAGTACACATTTCTTCTACTGCTAGATCCTTAGCTGGAAACATCACTCTCCTCCAAAACATCGGATAATATTTACTGTTCGACACGGCGTAACATCCAGGAAGAATTAAATCTACCTTCACAGCGGTGATAGAACCAATACTCGTCTCGTATCAAAAGAATTAGTTCAGTTCTGCAGTGACTTTGCGTCATGCACAGAAAGTGAAGTAAATACAGCGTTTGCCATGAGAGGACGAAAAGTGGCTTGAAAGGGGGGAGGTATGGGACTTGCTGAAAAACTCAGGACGGAGGGACAGCGAGAGGAGAAATAAAATCTGGGGAAAATAGAGAAAACAAAGAAAGTCATAAACCATCCTAAACTTATCACATGTAATAAATATTTGCCTTATAATTAGAAGTGGTAAATGGGTACTTAATTTTCAATAGGGTATTATTATTATTATTGTCTGGTATAAATTCAGAAATTATTTCTTTCAATTATCGATACTTGAGAATTATAAAGCCTCTCTTTTCTCCGTGAAATACGGACTTTTCTTTCCTTATAAATCCATGTTTTTATTTGCACACTACAAAAATATATTAATGAATTTCCTATTTCTTTAACACACAATACTTCAAGCTCCTAATTTAAGATACGTTTATTTTGTCATTTCTTCAATCTATCCTGCGACTGCCATTTTGTTCTTACAGTTTGTACGGAACTGAGATCCATAATGGTATCTTCTCTAACATCATAATGCCCACATCGAAGTCTGTAAATATCCATCATTTGATTCAGAACGCGAACAGGAAAACAGACAGACATATACACCCTCATGTTCTTCCTTGAAGAAAGGAAAGGAAGCTACAAAGCTTCCTACTAGCCGATAACGCCTTCTTATAATTGTACTACGTAATACACACATGTTTATGCAGGATCCCATCTCCAGCATAAATTTCGTAAATAATTCCGAAGGCAAAAATACAGTTTTACAGTTACTTAGAGCACTCTTACACAGAGCTTATCGTGTGCGTCGACCAGTTGTTCTAGTTTCTTTTTCCCTTCTTATGTAAGAAGAAAAACAAGTCCTTCACATGCCTTCGAACAGTATCGCTTCTCTCCGTCTTTCTACGTACCTTTCAAAACCTCCCTTTGGGTTCATTCCCAGGACACTCAGTAGTGATGAAAAAATGGAGCATTCGTGGTTACTTACCAGCTGTATGATGCAGTTTATGGCGCGTGCTAAAACTGTTGACAGAAAGCCATTAAATTTATTAATAAGGGGATATTTCGGACGACATAACTTGTTTAAAGTAAGGTCTGAGTGTTCTGTAGAAGACGCGATCGGAACAGATGTAATGACAATAAATATTTCTTACTTATTTTCAGATTTCCTACGTTTGGACTGATAGCCGATAATGTAGAAACCTGAAACCATGTACCCACCTTACATGGAACAAAAGAACTTATTTGGACTGAATGACATCTTATTTATTGCTCTCAACTGTACAAAATTGAATGAGAGAAAACATTAAATAATCATTTTTCCACCTGTTGCTGGTCTGCATTCGTCAAAGAATAAAGACATATATATATATATATATAGAAACAATGCCGAGTTTCTTCTCCCATGTAGGAAATGGAAGCAGGCCTGCGTGACCGTATTATTTCTCCCCTTGATTTAATCAGAAATATCGTGCTTAAGATTTATCAGTGCAATAAGAATATCTCAACTTTCATTACACAGAGAAGACGATTATTCAGTGGTTCATGAGAAGTAACAGGAAGAGAAGGCTTGCGACAAGAGACAACAAAATGTCGATGATGATGACGATGATATGGTTCGGTACAGACTAAAAAAAATTAGAATTTTAAAACTAAAATGAATTTAAAATAATTAATCAATTAAATAGCGATAATGTATAGTCTAAAAGCAACGTTTTTAGAACTATGAGGCCACTATGATATAATCTGCAGGGCATGTGTCACACAATAGGGAAAATACGTATACAAGTATATAGGGGTACAGAGGTTTGTTTGGATTGCTTTGTGGAAAAAGTTCCTTTGGGAAATCTAGGGACAGATAGATTATAATTAAATTTATGTTAAAGAAACTGGTTGAGATTTATCTCTGTATTTAACCAACTTGATGCACAAAATTTGTTTCGCAATAAGTTGCATTTTCTGTAGATTCAACAATTAATGTAAAGCAAATAGACACCACACAATCTTAATAACTAGATAAACACAACTTTTTTATTTTTAACAATTCTAACACCCGGACAAACATAACCTCATAGATATAACAACTAATCAGCAATTTATACAATTTTATGACTAGATGGATTAAGCAAACATAAATGTAAATAGACATAGTACCTTTCTAATAAGTTTAATAGCTGGATAAACATAACCCTACTAGACATAACATGATTATAGTAAGTAATACACGGTAATCACACCCAAAAAAATTCACACAAAAATTTTACTACTATTTGCTCATATTTATAGAATTGTATTTTAGTAATTTTAGACCACTCACTTGTTTCATTGTGATGATACCAGAGGCTGTGTAATGCAATTTTGACCTCCTGGTGATGAGCACATATTCTCGAAACATGTAGAGACATGAAATAAAATTTATTGTGAAACAAATTTTGTGCATCAAGTTGGTTAAATACTGAGATAAATATAAGATGCACGGTCAACAAAACGTCAAAAAATGATTGAGATTTTTTAAGCTTGTTGCAGTTATTTCAGACACAATTGAAAACTGACTAACAAGTTATAATACCATTGATATTAAGTATTCAATCGAGATATTGAACCTTGGACTGGGAGAATTTATTTAAGTACAAAAAGTATAAATAATGTGTCCATATTCGTGCTTCTTATTTGTAACTTTAATGACATTTACATAATTTTCTCAAAGTAGTTTGCTTAATTACATTTAAACTTTTAAAGCCTAGAGGTTTCTTTACGTACGACCAGTTTCAACATTCACAAATTTTACATTATGCTGGCTTTGTTTTGAGTGTTTTGCACGGATCTCAGAACAGACAGCGACCTTTGTTTTATATATCATTGACTGATTGTTTTTTATAACCGTGGAGGAAAGTGTTTACAGCGCGATACGGACTGATTCCTTATATAAGGTAGATTACATTTCGTCTTTTAAAGGTTAAATACAGCCATTGGATTTCTTTAATTCAGAAGAAAAAATAGTTTTCTTAAACACATTTAGAATTTAAGTTCAACATCTATCTATCGACAATGTATGGGATAGTTTCACACAAATTGCTTATTCAACCTGCTTTCATTTTCTCAGAGAAAAAGTAGGCATATAAGATCGTCAGTCTTCCAATGCGTTTAGTTTCCAGTCGCAACTCAATTATCCATTCTTCACAAAATCAGAAAGGATCTTCTACCACTGATGTTACAACAAAATCACAATTCTAATTACGTCAACTCTGTAGTTACAATATCGTTAACTCCCTAACGTATGAGATGGATGCGTTACAAGTGGCATTAATAAAGGTTGTAAAATAAAAATACGTATTGTGCCTTCGGAAATATGCACGTATTGAAACGTAATTATTTAGAACCTAAAGCAACAAGATGACGATTACCTTAAACATTGGTTAGCTGTACGTTTAATAATGATAAATAATGAAACACAGGAAATCCCCATCCATTGCTCAGCAACGCCTTAGTGGGTCAGGGGCTTCCTTATTATCGATGCTTCATGATAACACTCCGACATACATACTTACATACATACATACGTACATACACACATACATACATATATACATACACACATACATACATACATACATACATACATACATACATACTTACATACAGGTAGGGTGGGGACAGACAGACAAGTTGATTGCCAACAGGCGTCAGAAGTGAAAACCGGATTCCTGCAGTACCTTAAAATGTATTTAGTTTGTGGTTGAAAAGTAGGGAGTAATTTATTCATCACTGCAATTATTAAGGATTACTGTGACACTCAGACTTAAATTCTCATTCCTCACTTTAGAAGACGGCGATAAAAATGTGTACAAACTTTACAACAAGTTCCTTACTTTAAAGTGTCCTATTAATAACAAATTTAAATAGTCCTCTGTGCCTCAAAAAAAGAAGTTGAAATTTGTAACTTAAAAATAAAAAAGTTAGAGATGTGACAAATAATATGTTAATGTGAAGATCTTACGTTGGCTGTGGTACAGTCTGGTGTAAGATATATGTGCTTTGACGTTTTGCTGACCGTGCATCTCAGTATATTTATCTCAGTAATTAACCAACATGTGCTCGAAACATGTAGAGGCATTAAATAAACTTATTGTAAAACAAAATTTTGTGCATCAAGTTGGTTAATTACTGAGATAAATATATGTGCTTGTCTAAAAAAAACTCATATCCACCTAATAACCTCATAACCACCCTCCACACAACTGCCCTTATAATATAGAACTATCTGGCTGATCTTGATCATATTTGGTATAGTAAAATGTATTCACTGTAACATAATTGCATCCCTTTATGTTAAGTTTGAACATACCATTTATATCGAAGGTCTAAACGAGCTTTTTTTTTTCTGAATATATTGAATTGTTTTAATACAATTTATATAGATATTTGGCAATTATAAATATATTACACTGTAAGATTTTAATTCATTTTAATGTAGGTTAAGATAACTTTTATTAACAAGTCCGGTCTTGTGTTTTGAGTCCGGTGAAAGATTGTATTAGCAAACGTGTACATCAACCAGCACTAAATAAGGTTTACACGACCATTATGCATAACACTAATAATTTTTTTATGTTAAATTACTTTTCAGCAGCGACATTTGTCAATCTTGTTGATATTCCGTCAGGTACCAAACCACGTGGAGTGGGATAGGAGGATTATGTAGCACGAAATAGGAAGGGAGGCATGCAGACATAAGTTAGTCAAAAGGATTTAAAGGAAGAACACTATCGGGGAGGCTACTGATTAGCTATGCCGTTAACATTAGACATAATTGTCTCTGTCCATCGGAATGTCACGCTCCCTACCCAGGAAACTAAGCGAGATAACAAGGAAGCACAAATAAGGGAGTCGCTCTATCAAAAAATGCAACCCAAGAAAAATGTTCGCCATTATATTATGTAATTTCAGTTACCGTTCGGGGAGAAACCTTCGTTCGGGAAACCTCAGTCTTTGTTATGGTACGGGAAAACGGAGACTGCGTTTTTACTGACACGGAAGTGGCACACCGCAGACCCCACAGCTGTTGGTGTGTGTGTGTGTGTGTGTGTGTGTGTGTGTGGGGGG
>Ga0123352_10017749_pt1 | contig 11338 bp, 6 predicted proteins | sample TergutLab28metaG_FD_89700 | JGI IMG/M metagenome (GOLD analysis project Ga0123352, IMG submission 89700) | Labiotermes labralis P1 segment gut microbial communities from Petit-Saut dam, French Guiana - Lab288 P1 | ecosystem: Host-associated > Arthropoda: Insects > Digestive system > Gut ... | reverse complement strand
TTAAAATAAATCTGTGTAGTTTTTGAAGAAATCAGTATAGTTTATGCAGGACAATGTCACAATATAAAGATAATGTGGTGAGTTTCATATGTTTGGGAACAGCATTAAATGGTCAGTATTGCATGCACGAGAATATAAAGAGATCAAAACCAGAGGAATTCCCTCACTTCCTGTATACCTAGGCATATACCTTCCTAGATTATACCCCCTCCCTCCAACCAGTGGCTCTTTCTGTGTCTCTCAGCACCTAAAACAAAAATGACAACTGGCGATAATGCTTCAGTAACATTACTTTCTGTTCTTATTGATATTATCAGTAGTGGGATAGTCATGCAACCAAACCTAAAATGCTTCTGTTGGAGGGATGTTGTGTTTACATTGACAGCTGTAACAGTGTTTCCTTGTTTCAGGGTACTCAAACTTGTTACGTTGAAGTGTGGGACAGACCATGGCTTCAGCTACGTGAAGTCACCAATGTTACATGCAGTTATACTGTGCAGGCTAGGTCTAAGAGAGTATGTATTGCATGTGTTGTTGTGATATATTTGTGGGCCCAAGATCTACTGCTAATGTAACCATAGTCTTCAGTAAGATATGAGAAAGAGTAAAGGGTTTTAACAGCTGCACCATATCAGATGTTTTAAGCATGAGTTATAATGATTATGTAGCGAGCTGAAGTATTGTAATGTGTTTGTGTGTGATGCATGCAATTGCTAATGCGTGATGAAGGCTGATTGGTGTTGACTGTTATTGATACAGCAACCAGACTGATGCTCTGTGTTACATTTGACACGAATAATTAATGGGTGCATTTTTGTGCAAGAAGTGACCATGAAATTTATATGCAAATGGTAAAAGGAATTCTCTGAACATAGTACAAATTATTTATGATTGTAATGTTTCACGGTGAATGATTGGATTGAAAGCTTACACAGAGGTCAGCCTCATTAAAGTTAAAGAGAAAATGTTTTGGAAACCAGACGTGACATATCCAAGGGACCAGTAAGAGTCATTACCGTAAGTGACGGTGTAAGTCTCTGAAATATATGCTTTAAAGTACACTTTAATGTTCTGTGCATGTGATAAGTCACTTCGCCCCTTCTCCCCCCTACCAAAAGGCTGTTGATAGAACAATGTGCCAGGCATGGGTTTTGAACTTCTATATCATCAATTGAAGTATCCCATTTCCTGTATTTTGTGTGTAGTGTTGTGACATTGTGTTATAGGATGAGTGCTTTTGTTTATGTGATGTTCAGCTGCTGCGGCAGTTTGCTTTTGTCTCACTCTGTATATTTCTGCGCTTTGTGTATGCTTGTGACTGTCTCTGTTCGTTATACATTACTCATTATACTAAGATGCAACAAATTATGAGCATTAAGACAATACAGAACACATTCACCTAAAGGAAGCATATGTGTCATATGGCAGTTTTATCATGTGACTTATTCTGCTAAATAAATGTCATGTGTGATTTGTCTATTTGTTCACCACCATTATGTGTGCGTGGTGAGTCGTCTTTAATTCCAGAGCATCATTTGAGTGAGTGCCATTTTGTAAATGCTGATCAACTCTAGTATCAGATCCAAGTTAAAGTAATCATGTGTGACATTACAGAATATGGGATTTTGGAAATCATTGGTGAGATTCATAACTCAGCCACTACCCCCAGAGACAGAACCCATTTTACCCGATGATTTGGGTGTTGGGTTGGTCCTAGATTTAGTCTCGACACGTAGGACTATAGAAGAACGGTACCACATTCCTTCAGTCGGTTCTCCCTTACCCCAGTCACTGTACTGTCTACCATATCCCATTTCCCCCCCCCCATATCTGTTTTCAAACGTGATGCCATTTATTCTGGTGGGAAGGTAGGTAGGTAGGTAGGTACGTACATTTTGGAGGAACCTGTTGCCTCTGTTCACAGTAGAAGGGGCTCCGATATGTTGGTACCCGTCTGCCAGACTTGATGCTGTCACAACCCAGTAGATTATAATCTTTCAACTGAGGATGATTTCTTCGTAATTACCATAATTTTAAATACAAGGGAACATTCTCTAATAAATGGTACTCTGTGAAGTGCATATGAATTACATTTTTCTGCTTCATTTCAATCCAGACACTTGTATAAACACTGCAGTTTCATTTGCTTAACCAATGTGCACGGGCATCCTTATCCAAAACCACCGCTGTGTTAAGGTAATATTGTTACACATCAATATGGGCTGAAGTTAGTTTTTGTCCTTAAAGAGTGGAATGTAGTAATCACATCAAAAACAAACTTGGTATTTGCGTTGCTGTAGAGTGCCTGTAATAAAAATATTGCTGCATGTGAGAGCGTGCTCACTTATAATAGTTCATAGTTTATACATAAAATTAAATTCTTATTAGATCCATATATAGGCTTTTGTTTGACATGGGGTATAAAGTAATTTACCCCATTGTTCATTTCAAGAACTCTTATTAGTGTTTGTTCCAGGATCTGTCAGCATATCGGGTGAAGAAGCGTTCTGATGCACCGACTGGAGCTCCCGCTCAAGCTGACGTCAGTGATCCTTACATTCAAGAGTTAGCAAGTGCTGCTTTGGCTGAGGTTGACAGAAAATCTAATGCACTCTACAGACAGAAAGTTGTTAGGATAGTGGAAGCACAAAAGCAGGTAATTAGTATGTATTTTTTTAAGTGTCATGTTTATACATCACCAAAAATTTCTACATTATTGATGTATTTCAGATCTGTATACTGCAGTGATGTAGTGTGACTTCTGATAGAGTAGATATGAACTGATTTTTGCAGTCACATTCAGAAATCTTGTTGGCTGCTCAGTCAACCATTTAGCAGATTTTGATCAGATTAATCTAGTAGTGTTTTGAGAACTGATGTGGTTAAATTGATATGAATCATTTTTACTGTGTGGAGAAAGCAGCTGTCCTATCCATCAGAAAGCTGATAGAGGAGAAGCAACTTCTGCCTCTTTAAATGTGCTTTTCCTCCTCCTCCAGTACTACAGCCACATGAGGGCCTTGGTATTATTGATGATTTTGCTTTACAGATCCCTATCCTGCATCTTCCTCCTCAGTTTACCTGCTGACACCACAGTGGCATCATCTCAAGGCACATCCGTTTCTAGCAATTCATTCAGCAGTTGAGCATCGCATGATAAATTCCTTTTCAAATCCACTTCTTACTCCACATTTTACACTTTCTTTTCTCCTTTTTGGATAACATTATGGCCGATGTGTCTACCAAACAGCAAACAACATCCTTGTTTTTATCCACCATAGTCACACACACAAGAAGACACACAGAACTGACAAAAAAACTGACAGACCTAATGGGAAATGTGTGCTGTGCCAGAGAACATTCAGTTCAGTTTTTCGTACAGTTTTGTTTAAACAGTTAAACTGCACAGTTTAACTTAGTGTGTGCGGGGCCCTTTTGAGTGTATGGGGCCGTTTAGGGTGTATGGGTCCCTTAAGAGTTTTTAGATCTTTAAATAAAGCATCAAGCCATCATAATTTTGGTCTCCCTTTCTTTGTACTGCCTTCTGGCTTGAAGGGTTGTCTTCTTGCAAGGTGCATTATCCTCCATCCTCTCCATTTAGCCTAGTCACCGCACTCTAGCTGTTTTAATCATTTTCATATGGTAGCTTCTTGTATAAATTATGCATCTTGCCATTGTGTGTTATTCTCCGTACCCCACTGACACACCTGGGGTCAAATTTTTTTAAGTCTTTCTTCCAGATCTATTAAGTTTTTGTTCATCAGCTTATGTGCAATCTAGCTCTCACATCCACTGAGCACCACTTCTCTAGTTAGGGTTTTGGATCAATAGCTATTGTTTTAAATGTTAATGTACCTCCATAATGTAAACTTTGCATCACCTGAACAAATATAAATTCTAGGGCAAGGAAGCCAGTAAAACAGTTTCCTGAAACCACCTGGAATATCAGATTGCCTCAAGAGTCTGCAGGCAGCTCATGTTGCAGTTTTGTTATGATTTATGATGTGGTTATGTATATTGTAGTGCCTTGTAGACAACACTTTATTTTATTCTATATCATTTCATTTTATATATTTCATACATGTTGGTAGCATTTTAAGGACGGCTGGGTACATATCCCAGTTGAACAAACAGGAAGTCCAGATCACCTATCATTCACATAGCAACAGCAAATAGTTGAAGCTGCAGAAAACTGTTGCTAGATGAATGCAGGAAATGCTGACTTTGGCTTAGAAGCGTGGTGTGGTTTTGTAAAGCGACGAGAGAGAGTCTTGGTTGAACCTTCGGTAATGACAGACACCTGGGGGAACAGAGAAGAGCAAAATTTATAAAATGTGGGCTTTGTTGCTAATTATTGTACCAGGTAAGCGTGGTTAGGTTGTTCTATGCCAAATTGAAGTGTAGAAATGATTCGGATTATATTTGGTTTTATTTGAGGTGATCATACTTTCCTTATGGAAATTCCTTTATAGGAAACTGTAATCTTTGTGTTGGAGAAGCACCCTGTGCTGTGCCTTAGATTTTGATTGGGTTATTGTGCTTTCTTTAGTGTTGTATATTTATGTAATATGTTGTAGTGTTGTAGAATATATTATTTAGTGAAATATGTCATAGTAATGTCCAAAGTGGTGGGCAGCGAATACCCTTTCTAGGTAATGGTGTCGGTGGTTCGGACGACCGCCAAACTACATTACAATATCATAACATGCCATAGTTAAACAGTTTTTCCAAATCTAATTGAGCACTATCATCAAGTGCTTCTTTGGTTGGTGAATCTATTTTTCAGGTTTTCGTCTGTAACGTGATACCATTGCATGACCAACTTCACCACTGTTCTGCAGATTGTTGATTTTGAAAGTACTACACTTCAGAAATTTTTCTGTTATATTTTCTTCAGCACTTCCTGCTCAACTTAATGCATAAAAATCATCATATACAAATATTCTTTCATGTTTACAGCATATTACAGTCCTGTCAAGTGCACAGATGAATTAGCCTAAGCTGGCATATGATATAAGGTTGGTTTTCAGGTTGGAAGCAATAGCACTCCAATCTAAGATTTCAAAGCCATTGGTCTCATGATAAATTGGAGATGTAGTAGCATTGTGTACAATTTATACAAGGTATGGTCAAGAATCTTCTTTGTGTTTTATTGTCCCACAGTCTTTCATTTTTTATTTCTTACCAGCCCATCCCTCTCTCGATGTTTTCTGGCACTGGACTACACCATCTTGCTCTGAGTTATCTCATAGGTTTCTTTTCTTTGCAATATACATTTTGATTGCATTTCTCAGGATTCTTGTTCTGTCTGTTGTCTTAGTGTGTCTAAAGTACTGTAGTGTTTTCTCTTCTGTCTCGTTTAACAAATTTTGTATCCCAGCTTCTCAACCAGTTTCCTTAATACTTCTCCCTCTCCTTATTCTTTTGCAAGTACTTGTGAAATATTTAACATACATTGCTTGTCTTGCTTTGGTGACGCAAATTTGTTCAGCTTATATTTTTATTTTTCTAGGTGGTTTCTGGAGCATTGGTACGTTTAACCCTGGAACTGGGATACAGTACGTGTCGTAAAGGTCATAATGAAGATATAGCCACCTGCCAGCTAAGGAGTAATTCGGTATGATGACTACAATTATTATTATTGTTGTTGTTGTTATGTATTGTGTGTGACATTGTCTTGTTGCATATCTGTTTGTTCCTAGTTTATTTTAGTTTGTTCTCTGAAGTGGATGTTTTTCTCAAGACATTACAGGTGATGACATGCTGCTCATGCCTTTCCATAAGCAGTAAGCAGTAACTTTTATAGAAACTTCATGTAGATCTTGTGCATGAAGAAGTTACCAAACAAGCTAGCCTGAAAGGTTCCAGGTTTGAATCATGGCTAGGAGACTGACATTCATAACACATTTTCTTTTTTGGTGTTTACTCAGTCCCTCCATGGTAGCATCTTAATTAAACCATCTTCCCTACAATCCACATTCCTTGCTTTTCATTATTCGTGATCTAATATTTCAGCAGCCTCAATCAGCTGCAAATAAATACCAGTATGTAACATAATGGTCACAGATTTTTAATTTCATTTAGGATTCATAGGTTTCTGGACTTTTATTGTGAAAGGAATGAGCACATTGTTGGAGAACTTGGTCTGTTCTCATCCCAAGGTGAAAGGTCGTTCAGTAACTGCGAGTAGTTCACTCATTGTGGGAGACATGCCAGTAAGTATTTGGTGTACGCCTGTGCCTGAGGGTGGGAATAGATCGATTTCCCAAAATGGTTTGTTCTTTTTTGGATATGTGATAATGGATGAAGTCGAGAAACACGGTAATTAAAACTGCGTCACAGTATCATCAGAAACCTTTAGAATACAGTTTTGCTGCTTGCTGTGTGTATTACATACTCCTTTCACCATGAGTGTGTAAGCCATTTTTAGTTTGTATAATGTTGTCTTTGAAATTCATGATATTGTCTTTGGAAGGAATGTAATTTTTATGGCAGGATATTTTTGTATCAGTAGAACTTGTCTTACAATACAATTTTGACCTCCTGATGATGAGCACATGGTGCTCGAAACATGTAGAGGCATGAAATAAACTTATTGTAAACCAAAATTTTGTGCATCAAGTTGGTTAATTACTAAGATAAATTGTCTTATACGATTTCTCATGTTGCTTCTGGATAAAGTTACTTTCCAAAGTTTTCAGGCAAAAGTACACTTTGTCATTATGTTCAAATGTGCATCATTTTTTAACCTATATCATATGTGAAAATGTTCATTACTATATTTGAAAGAACTTAATGTTGTAAAAGTTAATGTATATTGAGTAGTGGCAGTGAAACTTCCATGTAAACATGTTATGGGAGATTTTTAAATTTTATCATGAGGGACTTGTTTATTACTTGCAAATTTTTGTCATAGTGTGGTGAATGTGATGAAGATTTAGTTCTGAGTGGGGAGGCTCTTAGTAACCTCTAAATGACTGGGTTGGCATTTGAATTTTAAAGTATGCTTCATGAAAAACTTGAGTATTGCTTGAACATAAAAAGATAAAATTATTATGACATAAGTGGCATTTTGTGGACAGTAAGAGATTGTTCAGCATACTTTAAAAATTCGGCAAATTTTCTTATTGCCTAAATATACAGGACGTTTCATAATGTTCCTCCCCATGATTACACACATTTATAACAAGAAAACCAAAGGTCATACTGTAATGGAATTGTTCACAACCACAGGAAAACTGATTTTTTTTCTCCCCCAAGTAGAGATGTTTGATGTGTGCACCACAGGTGACATGGCACACTTTGATACAATATTCAAGTTCTTACCACACATGTCAGCATGGGTGCTTTCTGCTTGCACAGACACCCAGTTTCAGTAAATTGTTTATACCACGCATGAATGGTCTTGTCTGTAGGCGGGTCCTTTATGTACTTTGCATGAAACGCATGTTGCACAGTAACCACAGACTTACTCGTGTGATATTCCAACACACAATACAACTTTTCCCCCAGAGTGGCATTTTCTCACTACATACACTCGCATCGCCTAGCGACAGAAATGTGAACTACGATGAAAAACGACGTACTGGGGAAAAATTTTTTGAGTTGTTCCTTCTGTCTGTACAGCTTTTGTAAATACGTGTCCTATGGTTTTCCTGTAATCAATTTTTGTAATCCCGGAGTACATTATGAAATGCCCTGTATAAAATGAATATCAAGGTTTGTGTGTGTGTGTGTGTGTGTGTTTGTTTGTTTTTTGGTGTTCCCCCCCCCAAACGCAGGTTCTTTGAAGGTTCGTGTTCTCATCTTGTTTGTATTGCCTGTTTTACTGTGTTTAGAATAATCAGATTTGCCATGTAGAAGTGTTGGATCGACCGTGGCTGAAACTGCGGGAGGTGAATAAAGTGTCGTGCAGTTCTGCTGCAGAAAATAGAGTAAAGAGGGTGAGTACTGATTTCAGCATTGCAAATAAGAGTATCATCGTCTGGAATGTCTTCCAGTTTCATTGATAATGTTCACTTGTTCTTTTCATTTACAGAAATCATGGATAGGTGGTGGCACCCATGACATTCACATCGGATTGTTTAATGACTTCATAAACAAATATAACAAACGTTATAAAAATCAGGCAGAGTATAAACGTCGTTTTCATATTTATCGAGCAAACATGAAGAAAGTGGAACTTCTACAGAGGACCGAACAGGGAACTGCTGTGTATGGTGCAACACAGTTTGCTGATCTTACATGTAATTATGAAATTTAAGAGTGTGTAGCCATACCTACTGAACTTCAGAAAATGTAACTTTCTTGCAATGTGCTTCTTCTTTTACTCCATGCGTGTTTACTGGCCAGAATTTCCCACCCATTCAGAAACTGGTGACTGTCTGGTATTGCAAATTAATATGTGTGATTTATATTTCCTTGGGAAACACTTTTAATCGTAAAGTATACCACCCAGGTGGTTACATCACACTTCTATCTGTTGTTTGTACAAATATGAAAACGTGAAACTTCATGTCAGCTGTTTGACATTTGACGGTTTGCTGAATTTTATTCTGTTAAATTTGAAGGGAAATTCTAAGAGGAGTTTCCCATGTCCCCCCCCCTCTCTCTCTCTCCCTCTCTCTCTCTCCCTCTCTCTCTCTCCCTCTCTCCCCCTCCTTTCCCCTCCCCTTTGTGGTGTGGGTGGGTGGATAAGATTACGCATGAAAAGATTAAAACATCTAATTGAGATTTTAGTCTTCAGTAGACTATATGAGGCATGTAATTCTGATGCTCAGTGCGCCTTCCTTCGGAGGGGAAGTAAAGCCGTCGTTCCTATGTCGTAGATTTGTGGCATGTAAAAGATCCCTAAATAGCATGGAAGTCATCATTTCGGCAAAATTACCAGAACTTCCTCGCCCACTAAGTTCCACCTTTCGCTGCTAGGATCTCTCACGTCGTTGCGGGCGTGGAGGCACCTGGCAGCGGAAGTGGGAACATCTAAAACGGGGGTGGGGGGGATAGGGTAGTACAATAAGCCTTAAGGCTGCGGTACATCTGTGGCATTCGCTATGGGCCCTATTGACGAAGAAGAAGATTAGATAAAATATAAAGGAGAATACTTCCTGCCTTTTGGGGGTTCTTAGTTTTTTAAACACTGGTCTGCTAGCACAGCAGTATATACAGTCATATCTCTCATTATTATCAACACACAGAACCAGCAAATTTGGTTGGATAATTTATATTTGTCTGTGATATATCTCTTACTTGATGGATCAAGAGTCCTTGGGGTCTAGCTTTTTCTGCACTGTCAGCACACCAGATGCCAACACCATGTAATGACATTTCATGTGTTAGTCTCAAAGTATTTGCCAACCCATGTGATTTTGAGTATTGTCATGACCATAAATAATCTCACCTGCAAAATAAGTTAACAATGCCTTGATTTCACCGCTGCATACAGTTGTACATTACCAGTTATAACACTGTACTCTCACAACAGAGTATTTTAGAAAATGCTTTCTAAATATACTCCACTATATTCTTTATAAAGATGGTGCTTCTGAAAGAATACATAATGTTCACTCACGCTTCTTAAACAAAGAATGTATTAGAAGTGTGTTTGCCATTGAGGATGGTTGTGATATTGAGGGAACTGGCACATTGCTAAATTTGTTGTGACACATTTTATATGATTTTCTTTCCTTTATACATTTCAGCAGTTAATGGCCTTTGTTATACCTTAGGTAGGTTTTCACCCTTTTTATAAGGCACGAAGGCCCTTAGGGTGAGTAGAGGTATAGCTGTACTCTCTCTAGGACCTCGGCATTCTAGATGGGGTGGGGGAGTCAGCCCCATGCCCTGGACGCCTCTACCCCGGGAAAGACCTGGTACCTATTGTACAGGAGGCTGGGTGGGCCCCAGGGCCAGTTTGGATGGGCTGAAAATCTCATCCCAACCGGAATTCAATCCCGGACCGTCCAGCCCATAGTCGCTATACCGAAGTCGGTCGCTATGCCAACTGAGCTACCCGACCCACTGTACTTTATTTTAACAGGCAGTATTTTACTTCTGCTGCACAAAACTTATGAAGTGAACTGTTTTGAAGTCTTGCTGACGTACGTGATTGACCCTTCATATTATGTAATGGATCACACAGCAATCAAACTACTGGGAATTGTGTCAGACAGCCCATAAGCTAGTTGCTTGTGTGGGTTCCACATTCCACATTCAGTAGACATCTTGTTGATAACTACAATTCTGTTACGTTGAAACTTGCCAATTTTTCATTTTGTTATTTGTCTTTGTTTTACAGCAAAAGAATTTAAGAAATACCATCTTGGACTTAATCCCAAATTGCAAGTTCCCAACAGTATTCCATTGAAAGAAGCTAAAATTCCTGATGTGCAGTTGCCAACAGAGTTTGATTGGAGAAGTCGCAATGTTGTTACTGAAGTTAAAAATCAGGTAATTTTTTTCCTCTGTTATTTATGAGGCACATTGGTAACCAAAGAATGAAAATGTTCTGGAATGCATGTAATGCCTCTTACATCCCTAGTAGGAGATGCTTTCATCATAGCAGAGAATTTCCAGTCCGTTCAATCACACCATTTTTTTCCAAGAATAATTAATATGTTTTGTTTCTTTCTTGCAGGGTCAATGTGGCTCATGTTGGGCATTCTCTGTGACTGGAAATGTAGAGGGCCAATGGGCAATTAAGAAGGGGCAACTGTTCTCCCTCTCAGAACAGGGTAGGTTAAATTATTTGTACCTGTCTACATACTAAAATTAAATGACAGTAAAAAAAAAAGAATGAGATGGCAGATATATTTAACATGCATTAGAGATCTTCATCATTGCACCGTGCATTTTGTAGTTTATTTAAGTAACACACCACCGGCTGTCTATGTGCTTGTTGGGCCATATAGCGTGAGACTCACACTATACGGCACAAGTGCATCGACAGCCGGTCTCAAACGAACAACGTACGACTCACACATAACACATGACATGCTGCTATAGCACAAAATTAATATAATGAAGTAAATCACTGAGTGTTTTAAAATGTAACTTCAGCAAGGAACAATGTATGCTCCTTGAGGAAGATTGTATAAGCGAAACATGTAGGAGCGTTTTAAGTGTTTTAATTTAAAAATTTTGGATTATTAAAGACTATATATGCGCATTTGTTGGTGTGTTACTTAAATAATGCATCAGAGAGCTGAGAAATTCATACAGATTTCCAACTGGGAAACCCAGAGGGAAGACACCACTTGGAAGAATAGAGGGGGGGAACATTAACCCTTTTACACCGGAATTAAATCCCCCCCCCCCTCCCCGGCCACTTTAGTGGCCG
>Ga0123352_10017748_pt1 | contig 11339 bp, 7 predicted proteins | sample TergutLab28metaG_FD_89700 | JGI IMG/M metagenome (GOLD analysis project Ga0123352, IMG submission 89700) | Labiotermes labralis P1 segment gut microbial communities from Petit-Saut dam, French Guiana - Lab288 P1 | ecosystem: Host-associated > Arthropoda: Insects > Digestive system > Gut ... | reverse complement strand
TTTCTTTTTTTTTTTCATTTTTTTTTTTTGTTGTGGGGGATAGAGTATTTTAATTCTTTAGGTATTATTTCAAAAAAAAAAAAGATGTGTTATTTTTGGTTCATATCATCTAAGGAAAGGAAGACTTCCTAAAAGAGATTAAAGTTCTCAATTTATAGATGAAGTATCAATTTGTATCAACCAAGTCCACTTATGATATTTTATAATTAAGTTAGAAATCATATGTAGTATATTTCTATGAATTTTTTATGTACTTACCCATACTTCAAACAGCAGGCATTTGTGATGTTACTTTCATAAAAATAAGACACCTGTTTACAAGGTACATGCTGCTGTTTTTTTCTGTAAATGGATATTTTATGAATTAGGTCACAACACACAACACCGTTGTCTTGGTTTATTTACTCACAAGTTCATATGCATATGCCACTTCTCAAAGCAGTTTGCTATACACAGACAATGTCACATTTGCTGCAGGAATACAGAGTGCTCTGTGTTTGCATGTTTGGAAACCCCCCCCAGCAATTGCCCGTGACATCATCTTTGTTTTCTTTTGGAAGGCTAGTGTTGTGAATGTTTCACTTCCAGTCCATGTAGTTGGGACTTAAATGGACTTGGTATGCTCCTGGAAGCACCACTAGCCATCACATTTTCTTTATGTGGATGGATGATCAGATTGTGAACTATAACCGGAAATTCTTGTGTGGCTTATTACCACATGACTCGTGAATAAGCAATGCATTAAGGAGGGCCATGTTAGTGAGGTGGGAAAACAATTTGTTTGTCCACTTCCAAGTTCTCCGGGCAGTTCCATAATTGTCAGGCATACTGTCTGATTTGTCTACAAACCTGTGTAAGCATTGCAGTTTTTCTGTTACATGAGGTTTGACATCATGGCTGGGTTCATCAGTGGATTTGCCTTCAACAGGCGGAGCACGCATATTTGTGAGGGTGTATATATTACGCATGTCTTTCCTGTGAACAACCCATAGTTTCTCCCTGTCACATGTCACTCTGTCCCCCATTTTCATTTTCAAGGATTTTGGCCCCATATCTCATGGCATTCTATTGCTATCATGATAAACTGTGTCACACACATTGATCTTACTTTGGGACATAATCAAAGAGGGCATGTGAGGTGAATTAATTATCCATGAAAACTTTGTGGTCCAGTCCCTCAACTCTTCATATTGCTTGGAGTACAGTTCCATGTGTCCATGTCATTTGGGCTGTGGCAAGTTGCTCGTTGTTTATCTGAATGTATACTTATATCATAAATGTAGACCAGAAAGCCACAGAGCTTTGAAATCTTGATGCCAAATCTTTTGTGTTTCTTTGGAATTTACTGCTGAAAAATCACTCTTCCTTCATACAACATAAGCATTTTATTGACAGCAAGGTGTTTTGTTGGATTGTACATTTCACAAATTTTGTTGTTCAAAATATAATAAATATTTCTTATTTTTGAAAGTCTGAAACAGCCTGAGTCATCACATGTCTCAGGTTTGTCATCGTATTCAGCGTGGAGGAATCTTTATAATGTGGAGGGAGCAATCACCTGCCATCACATGAATAGCATGGAGTGCATTTTCTCTTCTGTAAATCATCAGTCTTTGAGGCTGCTGCAGTGGTCATGTTCCATTGAATTGCATGCAGAAAATAAGTGTATTTCCTCAGTTGTAATATTAGTTAGTTGTGCTGAAGTATTTATTGTGTTTTTGGGTAATATATATAGTAATGGAAGTAGTGACTACTTTCGTCTAGTGTAATCTGAGAAAATCATCCTGAAGAAGGGGATTTACACATATGTTGGAGACATCTGATTGGTAGGTTGGTTGGTTGGTTGGTTGGTTGATTGATTGATTGCCATTTGTAGGTCCAGCAAAATCAGAGACATTTGGCACTTCACCAATTCTATTGCCATTTGGAGGTCCAGCAAAATCAGAGACATTTGGCACATCACCAATTCTAGCTGAAATGTAAATGTGGTTTCCTTGGTATTTGTCTTCTGAGGATAAGCAGGACTGCACATGATGTTCCATCAGTCTGTTTATCTCTCCTAATTCCACATCAGAGTCCTTATCCATCAGTATTTCCTCTCTTTCATCCAGTTTGAGAGCTTTTGAATATTCAGCTTGCTTTTGAGATTCCAATTTGAAGGGTCACAACTGAATAAAGTAGGTGAAATTTACTGATAATTTGCCACTGATTTCAGACATTATTATTGTTATTATTATTATGGCGATGATGATGGTAATATGATGATGGTGGTAATGACGATGATGATGGAGAAGGTAGATAAAAGAGCGAGAAAACTTGTAACTATTGAAGGAATCCACCACCTAAAGGCAAACATTAATAGGCTCTACATCAAAAGATGAAATGGTGGACTAGGATTAGATGATGTGGAGTACACATATAATGCTGCTATTTTTGGTCTCAGTGACAACATTAAGCAAGGCAAAGATAAGCATACTAGATTATTTCAAGAATGTGATGCCAGGAAAACCATATACTCTCTACAAAAAGAAAACAAAATTGTATGACACAAGAAACTGCTGGTCAAAGTATTTTAAGCATCAACCTAAGTCTACCATTGAATATTAGAAGGCAGAAGAACTCAAGACAATTCTACTGGGACCTTAAAGGACCATCAGTAGATAAAGCAAAACCCCTGGCATGGTAATATATCTCAGGCCTAAGGGGAGGAACGGGCAGTTCAATGATAGCAGCCCAATATAAAGTGATCAGTACAGTTATCGTCAGAGGAACATCATAAAACAGCCAATGGATAGTAAATGTAGGATGTGCTATAAGGCAGAAGAACACATAAAATATATTGTTGCAAGAAACACAACACTTGCGCTATCTGAATACATTAACAAACACAATAAGGTGGCTGGCTACATCCACTGATGATATGTAAACATTTGGGGTTACAGGTTACTGACAAATACTAAGCGCATATACCCGAAAGGGCCATAAATGTCAATGGTAACACTATTATGTGGGACGTACCAGTTAACAGAGTTTGAAAAATACTAGCAACCAACCTGATGTAGTACTGCGTGTTAAAAATGAGAAGACTTGCCTCCTGATCAATATAGCCATACCAGGTGATTCAAACAGTAACACACAAGAAACTGAAAAACTAAGCCCGTATGAAGGCCTGAGGTCAAGGTCAGCAGGATGTGGAAAGTGAGGACAGAAATTTTGCCAGTTATAATTGGGGCATTAGAAACATTTAAGAAGGGATTAGATCAGAACCTTGAGTTGCTTCCAGTTTACCCATATTCCATAGGGCTACAGACCACACTGATGAGCACTGCACATATCATTCGTAAAAGTGCTGGGGTAAATCACTTTGATCTCTTTTTGAGATCTGGACGTACTAGAAGACCACCACTTAATAGCTAATAGGCAAGAATAAATATAAAAGAATAACAACAAATCTGTTGCTAGTAAAGTAACACTGATGAAACCCTGTTACTAAATACTGAAGAAACAGTATGAATACCAACCAGTAAGAATACAATCTGCCACTGCTGTCATTAACTATATATTTGAAAGTAGCACACCCAGAATCTTGTCAATAAATATTTTATATACAATTATGAATAGTAGTACACAACTGTTCGTAACAATATATATGCCAGTCCGCCACTGAAAGAAGGCAATGTAAAAGTGCCAGACTTCTTGGAGAGCTTGCAGAACACTAACTAGCACTCTCAGCTCAAGCTTCTACCTTTGAGTCTTGAGACAATAGTGTACTGTATTCAGCCTGTCACTTCCTAAGGCTGATAATGAAAGGTCATTTCTGGTCATAAGTAATCTGTAAACCTGGACCACCATGAATGTTATCATTGTGCATGTGACTAATACCAGACCATCTTGTGTTAACCCACAATGGGTGTGTTTGGGTTTCCAACTAAATAAAACACTGTCATTTTTCCTACATATGTTGCATGTACTGTGTTCAGAGTATCTATCATTCATCCACTGTGGGGTTCTTGTAAGTTAGTGACTACCATTCTGTACCATTTAAATTCTATTCACATTGGTCTGTTTTAGAGACATGATAAATGTTAATTTCAAGGTGCAATGATGTATGATTTATTTAATGGCTGTTCGTTATAGGTTATGTAGCATCAAATGGTATGTTGTGTGTGACTGATGAATTCTGAAATTGAGGAAGAAATTTATAATGGCTTCCATTTTCTTTAACTAGTAGAACTTTGTTACATGAGCCCATGCATTTAGAGCAAAACGTCTTCCAGAGAAATCTCATTCAAAACTTACATGTCCAGAAAATACTGAGCTGTTGGCAGCTGAGATGAGAATTGTGTGTGTAAATGTTGAAGTACTGTTGCTATGTAGGTAGAGAGACTAAGGAAAAACACAAGAAGATCTCACTTACCTTAACACATTGGTCCAAGATAAAAGTAACTTCCACAGTGTACTGATTTTGTTATTTGAGACTCTTAAGATTTGCCTTTGCACTATTATGCCCTTGTATTTGAAATAGTTTAGACTGTCTTACTTACTGTTGACATTGCATTTATCCATAAATGGCTGCCTTTGACTCCATGGAACTATGTGACTTCATATGTAAGGATTGTGCAAGACAATGGGTGGATTTCGTGAGGGCCATAGTCATTGGTAGATACAAATTTACTGGGACAGACTGAAGTAATTAGAGGAGTAGATCAAGTAGTGGTAATTGTTTGAATTAGAACTTGAAGTAAAGGCTGTGTTGATTAGTTGGGTGCTGATTGGAGTGTAACAATTTCTTGTCCACAATGAGAGCAGTTGAATTTGAAAGCTGCGAGTGTTGGTAAGCTGAGCTTATAAATGTATGTTGGTGATAACAGTGTTATATAGTTTGGTTACATCTAGGTGCATTAAATTTTAGTGCTATTTTTCTAGAAAGAACAGTGCTGGGACTTGGGTTTATTTGGGGTGGGAAGTCATTTTTATTGACATATGTTCAGATATTGTAAAGTATATATTCTTCTTTAGAAATGTATTCAGCATGCATATATTTAAGTCAGAATTAATGTAACTGCAGACAGGTTTGTTTTATAAGTGCTGGATTTTTTTTTTTATGTTTTTGTTTTGTGGTGGAAAATAGTTTTGGTATGATTTAGGATACCACTAAGAAAAAGCTCAGAGTAATGTATATTGTGGTTCTAGATAGGGTGACATTACTTTTTAAAAAAATTTAATCTTGGTATTTTAAGTGAAGAGGTAGTAGAAAACTTGATGTGTAATGTTTTCACTGCCTGGTATGGAACAGAACTTGATTGGCTGTTATCTGTGTATGGGGATGAAATATTCCATACATCTTCAAAGAGATATATTACTTTTGTATATTTGAAATGCAATTCATATATAGGACATGTATTTGCTACATTTTATTCCTATTTGTGGATTCTTCAAACCAAAAAGTTGTGGAGTTTTTGACTTCAAGGCTACCTGTCTGTGTTCAAATACATGAATTAGCAGTGCTTTTGTCAGAAGGGTGTGTGATAAAATACATGGCAAATTCTTCCCTCTTATAGGTGGAAAATATTTGGTTCTGTGAGTATGTGACTTTCTACTTACGTAAACAAGGAAAAATGTGTCAAAAATAACTTTTGCTTCCCAGTTGGGACTAGATGGACAGTGAGTGATCATCATCATGTTTCAGCCACTTTGCCCATGGAACAAGTTCATGATTCCCATATGTGTAGGTGGGTTCAAGAGCTTCAGATTGTGTCTGAATGTGATGGCGAAGGAAGGAAACCTTTCCTCTGGTGGGAACCATATGTCAATATTTAGATCGCAGTAAATCTGTCACAACTCCGATTTATTCGTTTGCACTATCTTTTTGAGTAAGAATCAGTTATGTATCTATTGTATTTTATGTATTGTGTGTTTTGAGATAAAACTCGGTTTTTAAGAGGAACCACGGTTCTTAGTTTTTTGACTGTACGTGTTGTTTGAATTGTGTTGAGAAAAGCATTGAAACATATCAGCTTATTGTGGGTCTCTGAACTGTTATACATTTACTTTATTTTTGTATATTTCAACAAATTGACTGGCTCCTTTTCTTTTCTTTCCTTTTCTTTTCTCTGTGTCTCATTTTTAGGCAGTGGGGGGTAAAAACAAACACTTGAGAAGGGCAGAACATGTCATTGAAAACACATACTTCAGTCATATGATACCAGCACCACAGTTTGTTGCACATTTGGTGTGATGATTGTTCCTAGCTGGTAGAATGTTACTGCAGCACGATATCATGTAGCTTGTAGCTTCTGATGCCACTTATCAACTAGTGAAAAGTTGATGTTTGATATTACTGGGTTAATTCTTTATGTGAATTTTCAAATGTCTTGGCATTGACTTGCAAGAGAAACCTGACAGTAATACAGTTGTTGGACAGAAAGTCCTAATGTTGTTATTTCAGTCTGCATCATTTTTCTGTTTTACAGAATGTTAAAGAAGACAAAAGAACACATTATAATAATTTCACTGATATCTTAGGTAACCACATTTATTTGAATATGTGCATGTTTACATCTTCCTGCATCCCACCAGGAATCAGAAAATATGTAGTTTATCCTTTCTTCGTTAGTGACTTTTTCATATTCGCAAGTAGAACAGATGCTTCATTCATGGACTTCTTAAAAACAACCTTATGTTAAGTGACTGTATGAGGTATAATATATTTATTTCTAGAAATTCTGTAACTTTGATGGAGCTTTTGTTTTTTGGGTATTATATAAAATGAACAAAATTTTTATTTATGTTTTCAGTATCTTGAGTTCCTGTTTTCTGCCCGGGTGTTAGTTTAGTAAAATGTTTTCTAAAATGGCTTTTCAGGATGATCACTGAAGGTACTAGATAACTGAGTTCCCCTCAAGGTGTTCTAGTTGGCCAGTGTGAAGCATAAAAATTGGAACACTGACACTTTCATCATCTCATAAATGAATGGTCACTGCACATGTGCTTTGTTACAGGGAGCTACCTAATTTAGACTGGGCCTTCTTATCATTGGCTTTAGGTTAAACAGAACATTAGACTGAATGCAGGTTTAAATAGTTAATGCTTCTCATACTAACCGATGAAAGATCTATCTGGTTTCAAAAATGATGTCTGTACAGTCAGTTATTTGCATTAGACAAGTCTGTTGCTTAGTTACTACATCAGTGGATCTGTCCTGGCTAAGTCTGTAAGTGTGGTGTACACATTGTACTGTACATTCTTCATTATTACAGTTTAACATATTTGTTTTCCAGGTATTATACCACGTGAAAAGCAGCAGGAAATCAAAACAGTTCGCATTGTGAAACGAGAATCAGAAAGAAGACAACGTGATAGAGACAGAAGTGGTAACATAGGTATTCCTATTACCAATGGGACGACTGGTGGTAAACGAGTTACCATCATGGAAGATGGTGATATTGGGACATCTCAGTACACATTAGTGGTGAGTTATCTTCTTAGCAACACTTCTAGTACTTGAAAATAAAATATTTATGAACTGAACTGAAACAAAAAGAATTGAACCAAATCAAAGTGAACCAAACTGGACTGAACCAAACTACTTTACTTACTGACCAAAAGACAGACCAACCAACCAACCAATTGACCGACTGACCGACCGACCAAAGCTGACTCACTTGCTCACTCACTCATTCACTCAGTGGAACAGAGTCGTCCCTGAGGAGCTGATAGTCCCTTAGCTAGTGAAGAAACCTGGAAGTTTATTTCCATATTTACAGGAGCTCACCACTTGACCCTGTCTTGAGCCAAATGAATCCAGTCCATACCCTCCCATCCACTGTAGTAGTATCTTTCCACCTATGCAATTGTTCTTTTCTTTCAAGTTTACCTGCCAAGTCTCTGTATACATACCTTCTTCCAATGCATGTTGCTTGTCTCTCTATTTTTATTCTTTAGTTAGTCACTATGATAATATTTGATGAGGAGCACAAATCGTGAAGCTTCTCACTATGTTTTTCCCTCCATTCTCTTGTTATTTCCTTCCTCTTAGGTCCAAATAGGTACTCAGCAGCCTATTCTTTTATGCCCTCAGCCTTTGTTATTACCTTAACCCTTTGAAGCTGAACAGCTTCTAAAGACGTCATGCAGTGAACCCTTTAAATTGCCAGATGACTTACAAAGATTTTGCAAACAGTGTGTTGAAGTTTGGAGGAATTTTATTCACTCCTATCTGATAAACAACAGTGGTTTGCTATGCTGCAGGACCCTTGAAGGTCAGGCTTTCTTTGTGGAGCCAGAATGTACCCCCTCCACCTCCTAAACCCCTCCACAAACCCTGATTTATAAGTCAACGCATAGTAACTACACATTTTGTCCCAGCTGATCAATAAGGTTCAGACAATGCTAGCTTTGTTTATAGCTTGCACTGGAGTTAGTTCACTGTGAGTTGAAATAGCAACACCAGCCTATGAAATAAACAAGCTTTGTTGACCAGAAAGGTTGTCAGTGGTGTACTGTACCCATATAATTCAGACAAAACTCATGCTCAAAAATCAGAGGTACCTACAAAAATCAATGTTTACAGCTACAGGAGGGCCCATAGATGTGCCTCTTTTAGTGCTGGGGTAATCTGTAGGGGTTTCGGGGTAGTAACATGCAACACACTGCTGTCAGTGTACTAAAAATGTCTTGGGAAACCTTGAATAGCTAGAATTTTATACAGTAGTCACATTGTAGCTTTAGATCTGGTGTGCCATCACTGTAGAAGACGTTCATATCTTAGTGGTATCAGATTTCTGAAACTGTGCCGGTCATGCAGAGGAAACTAAATAAGGAAGACTCTTGTAGTTGTTAGCAGTGGCTGGGAAGAAAATCAAACCAAGCCATCAGTGAAATTCTGGTTGCTGACACTGACTCAGAATCAGGTGCTGAGGCTAGCAATGTTGAAGACTGTTTTGAGGAGGAGGAGGAGGAGGAGGACATGGCGGCGGCAATGATGACGACAAGAAGCCTCATCAGAGGTTGAACCACAGGGTGCAACAAGTGCCGGATTACCAACCTGGGGACCCCCTCAAGGAAAGAACACAAATATTCGTCCTTTTATCAGTCCAGCAAAAGGTGTGAAAAAAAGTGAGTCTCCACACATCAACAAAGATAGCTCGCCACTGTCTGTGTTGACGTTTTTCACAGAAATTTTTCATCTGCTGGTTGAACAGCAGATGTATTCTAACAGCAACACTTAGACACACAAGCCGGACCTAGCTGCCAGCTGCCTGACATTATGTTGCCAGACATGATTACTTCGTTGCCTAGGCTCTGCACATGGGACACGTGTTGAAGGACACACTACACAACTATTGGTCAAGACTCAGTGTTTTACGGCGAGACCATGGCACAAGACAGATTTTTACACATACTGTGTTTTCTGCATTTTTCAGACAATTCACAGAAACCCAGTGAAGGTGAAGAATACGAATGACTATTGAAACTAAGGGCCGTCTTTGACAAACTGAATGAGGCTTATGCTAAATTCTGTAACCCTTCAGAGCATTTGGCAGTGGACGAGGTAATTGTAAAATTCAAGAACAGGGTTATCTTCAGGCAGTACATCCAAAGGAAAAGTTTCGGCAACAAAATTTACAAACTCTGTGATGAATCAGGGTATACATATGACAGGAGAGTGTACTTGGGTAGAGCCTCACACTCCGCCGCTGACGACATGACTGCAACACACGCAACTGTTAGATATTTGACTGGCAGAGTTGAAGGCTTAGGACACAAAATATTTATGGACAATTTCTTTTCATTCCCAAGACTTTTTGATGACTTGGACAGACATAAAGTAAATTCATGCAGGACTGTACGGCCCAACAGACAAGACATGCCCCGTGAGTTTGGAACAAAACAACTGAAATTGAAAAGGTGTGACCTAAAGGTGAGGACTAGGGGAGGTTAGACCACATTAGTTTGGAAGGACAGATGAGAAGTTTACATGCTGACTAACATAACCACCAGTGGAAGGAAATTTTTATGACGTTAACAACTGCCCCATGAAACATCACATCGTGGAACGGTACAATTGGCACATGGATTACATCGACATGTCTGATTGTATGGCTAACAGCTATTCAGTAAGTCGACGTACCTTGCAAGTGCACCACGAAATTGTTTTTCCACCTTCTAGATCTAACAGTACTCAACAATTGGATACTATTATCTTCATGTGGGGCTAAATATACCCACCGAGATTTCAAGCTCCTTCTGGTGAAGAATTTGATTGAAGAAACTGGAAAGAGCCAAGATCACCCCATCCCCAGATTGGTTGTAAGACCAAGTGTGGGCGTAAAAAGTGTTTTACGACTCGAGAGTCACCATAACAAACACTGGCTAGCAAAATCATCAACCCAACAGCGCTGCTGTGTGTGTTATTCTTGTGGCAAAAGAAAGGGTGTTGTGTATAAGTGCGCCAGATGTGATGTGGGCCTGTGTGTGGTGCCTTGTTTCATGGAATATCACGCCAAAGTATATTTGTAAGGCATGCTCTTTGTGAGTACTGTGTGTCATAATGAAACAGTGATCCAAGATGCCACAGACCTTATGCATCAACAAGAGTTATAGGGTTAATGTGAGAGACAAAGTTATACACCTGCATAAAACAACACAAAATTATAATTCTTTATATTGTAACATTGCTACATAGTGAACAGAAGAACAAAGATTCTGGACTGAATAGTAACAAGTGTTTCCTGAATTTAATCTGGTCTTAATTTCTTCATGCATGTAATTTTGTTTTTTTAATATTGTTTGCAAATGTTTGAAGTTTGCCACATTTTTAACGATTTTTTAGGCCCCCCCCCCCCCTTTTTTTTGGTGGGACTTAAGCATATTCTTGTCTTAACATTTATTTCTCTACGAACCTCCCTATTAGCCCTGATAAAACTTCTTTGTTTCTCATTGTTGTGTATATGTCTTCACCCATTTAATTACCATTATCAGCATTGATCAGAAGCTGATGTGTCCCATTTCATTTCATTTCAGTCTGTCTGTATTTACTTGGACATTCCTAATGCTATATTCTAAAGCAAAGTTGAAAAATATTGGTCATAAAAATCTCCTTTTTTCAGTGCATTCAGAATAGGAAATGTTTCATACAAAGTATGTGCTCACCCAGACTGTATCGTAGTTTAATTTAAACACATTTTAATTAACCTAGTTAGTTGTGTGTGTATACTAAACATATTGATAATGTTATATGAAACCCCACTTAACTGAATCACAGGCTTTGTTTGAGTCTATAAATGCCCTATATACTGCCCTGTTGTATTCCTTTTTTTTTTTTGTCTAAAATGTTT
>Ga0123352_10017746_pt1 | contig 11340 bp, 7 predicted proteins | sample TergutLab28metaG_FD_89700 | JGI IMG/M metagenome (GOLD analysis project Ga0123352, IMG submission 89700) | Labiotermes labralis P1 segment gut microbial communities from Petit-Saut dam, French Guiana - Lab288 P1 | ecosystem: Host-associated > Arthropoda: Insects > Digestive system > Gut ... | reverse complement strand
TGTAAGTATTACTATTATTATTATTATTATTATTATTATCGTCATCATCATCATCTCCTTTTTGCGGGGTATTTTTACTAATTTTCCTGATACAAACGATGTCCCTACTGCATACAGTGTTGCTGCTATTCTTTTGTTACTATTCATGGTGCTTATATCGTTAGTTTCAGTGTTGAATCTATTGTACTTTTACATTAGTACTTTCTGAAGTATGTGTGCAGTGCCCAATATGGCTGTTTTCTGGAGTTCCCTGACTTCGTATTTTCCCGGTATGTTGCTTACGTATTTTCTAAATGAAATTGAAATAGTCCCAGTCGTCGCTATTATTACTGGTATCACTTTTGTTTTTACATTCCACTGCGCTTTTATTATTATTATTATTATTATTATTATGAAGGTAAAGGCAAAGGTATCCTTGTTCATGCCATGGGGACATATGAAAGGAGCAGAGGTACATCTCCGCTCATTCTCAACCTAGGCAATAGAAGGAGGCTGGTATTCATCCTCACGTTCCAGCCGATTTATTACCGAAAACAGAGCGGCCTTTACCCATTGATAAGGAACTTGGGTGGACTCCAGAACAGGCCAGGAAAAGTTGGAAATGAGACGACTTTCTTGTCCTCATATGTCGGACTGCTGGCTAGAAGTCAGTATTCGGAAGTTCCTGCGACCGGCCACCTCGACACAGGTTTTTCTTGTTTTCCCTGTGTCTATAAGCAAACGCTGAGATGGTTGCCAACATTCCAAGTTGCCACTACATGCTTCCTTTCATTTAGCCCACCCGACTTAAATTTATTAGTAACCCATTTCATATTTTGTATACATGTAAAATAACCTCTGCCACCGGGTGACAACCAAATTGCAGTTAATAAATATTATTATAACTTTTTTCTGTTCTGGGCTTCGAAGCCAGATCTTTCAACACATAGCCTAGTTGCTATACCGACTTGTTGTTATTGTTGTTTTTGTTGTTGTTGTTGTTTAACTTGTTCCACAGTTGCCATGGTTCGCAGTATAGGAATGTGGCTCACGATGACAGACCTGCTGAACCACCCTATGTTAAATGTTTATATAATGCTGTTTACATTTTTTCGCTCGTGGCTCCTAACGAAAGATACGGGTTCCTGTTGTTTGTAATTACCGTAGCTTTCGGTAGGCTGCACGATGATACGAAGCTTAAAAATCTGGATTAAGGTTTGGTAACTCGTACTTAAACCAGCTTAAAATGTGATGCACAAAACGGCGAAAAGAAACATTGGAAATTGGACAGGCAAACAATCAAGTAGAAGGGTAACGTTTTGGTGGGGACGATTATCGAAATTTGCGCCTGACGGGAGATTTTATTTAGGTGATTCAGTCAAGTACGATTAGATATAAGGGGCATGTAGCACGCAAAAAGAAATTACATTACTGTTATTATATGGATGTTACTTGTCACAGGCCTTTTTTCCTGGTACTTCTCTTGAACCATCGATGATCCCCACCGCTCAGGCTTCAAGCTTCACACTGCAGTATTTTCCTTATTGTGTGTGATGGTCCAAGTGCAACTGTCTATATTATTTATTATTATTATATTATTGAGTGTCTATATTATTATTATCATCATCATCATCATCACCTTTAAGCAGGGTATTTATAGTTATATTCCTGAGACAAACTACGTCCCTAGGGAGCTATCCTGTTGTTACTATTCATGGTGCTCATATCGTTAGTTTCAGTGTTGAATCTATTGTACTTTCACATTAGTACTTTCCGAAGTATGTGTGCAGTGCCCAATATGGCTGTTTAATGGAGTTACTTGACTTCATGTTTTCCCGGTATGTTGCTAACGTATTTTCTAAATGACTTTGAAATAGTCCAAGTCACCCCTATTATTACTGGTATCACCTTTGGTTTCACATTGCACATGCGCTGTATTTCTATTGTAAGTTCTTTATATTTAAGAATCTTCTCGGCCTCCTTTTTAATCACATTTCTGTCTCCTGAGATTGCAACGTCTATTAACATACATGTTCCCTTTCCATTATCACGGATTATAATGTCTGGTTTGTTGTTGGGGATAGTTCTGTCAGTTTGTATTTGTTGATTCCACAATATGGATACCTTGCCTCCTTGATTTGTTTCTACTGATTTTGGCACATGTTCATACCAGAGTTTTTTCTCCAATTGTATCCCTGTTTCCGTACATATGCTGAAGTGTAGTTGTGCACACACTCTATCATGTCTTTTTATGTACTGTTCTTTTGCCATTATTGGACATGCTGATATTATATGGTCTATTGTCTCGTCAAATCTTTGACAATTTTTTTTTGTACAATGCTCTCAACAATACATATAGCATCATATCATTTCTTTTATTTCCTCTTTTGTCCAAGCCCTTCTTTGTTTTACCTCTGTATGTTCCACTGTATTTTGGGGTTGGGTGGCTTTGACTGCGGTTGAGCGGTCCGCTTTGAGTTGCCTCGTTGCAGTAACCTTCCTCAGCCTTAGGAGTGCTCGGATTCCCGCTACTTCTGATGTTTCCCTTCCTGGTCTCCCAACAATAGCTACCCTTCATTCGTGTTTATTATTATTATTATATGGATGTCTCTTGTCACGGGCCTTTTTCTTCCTGGTACTTCTCTTGAACCAGCGGTGATCCCCACCGCTCAGGCTTCAAGCTTCACACTGCAGTACTTTCCGTATTGTGTGTGATGGTCCAAGTGCAACTGTCTGTATTATTATTATTATTATTTACTGCGATTGACTTTTCACTCAGTGACGGTATTCGTTACACTAGTACCAAATAAGAATAAATATACATGAAATACAGAATAAAAAACACAGCACAAACAATACAAAACAGTAAATAAAAGTACATATATTACCAAAACATCCACACGTACACACTCTCACACATTAATGTATGTATGTGAGTATGTGTGTATGTATGTATGTATGTGTGTATGTATGTATATGAGTGTGTTTGTATGTATGTATGTATATGAGTATGTATGTATGTATGTGTATATGTATGTATATGAGTGTGTTTGTATGTATGTATGTATGTATATGAGTATGTATGTATGTATGTATGTATGTATGTGTGTATGTATATGAGTATGTGTGTATGCATATATAACTTATTATATGCTCAAAATTGCAATCGTTCCGTTTCAAGAGACACTGATACCTTAAAACTAGAAGTATATGGAAGAATATTAAACTGTGTGTCTGTCGCCGTGGAGTTGCAATACATGTACTGAATTCGGCTGGCAGAAGATATTGCCAAAATACAATAATATACTCGTATATCTCCTTAAGGCGTGAAATTATTCATGGAGTTCCTAGACGCCATTAAGGGCCCCATGATGTGTACCGCCAAGTGCTCGTAGTCAAGGTGTTTGTAAGTTAATTTGTGTCCTCAGCGCAAGACTTATAAAATCTAATAGACGTCTGTCACCGGTTTAGCTTTATGTCATCAATGCCGGACGACACTACGGCTTCTATTGGGAGAGACTTCGGTGGGAATGAAGGATAAGTGTTTAAAAATCACATTAGGAACAGCGTGGCTTTATCGACGCAATAATCACATTGCAGCCAACGTATTTCATTTTACGTTGGCTTTGCTCCGGATTTTATGTGCTGTTTCCCTCTCTGGTCGTTTAATTTCAAAGGCAGTCTGGCCACAGCGAGAGAAGTATAGATTGAATGGTAAAGACGGTTTGTTTATTGTCTGGTGGTCCCATGTTCAAATGACTCCACTACATTGTTTAATAGCTTCAACGTAAAATGATTTTGGGGGAAGAAGTGGCTTATGTAACAGTTTTGTTCGTCTTATGAACCTTGTCGCTCACTTCCAGCTAGTGTCGGGGGTTATGAATGAGTGGAGCTATGTCTTAATTCCCACATACTCCTTCGTGACGTAAAAGGGACAATGTTATTTTTTTATTTTGTGCTATTTTTTATTTTGTTAGTAAAATTATTAAAATAAAAAAAATATGGACACGTTAATTTCTGTGTGCCCATCTTTTGCTTTTATGTGACAAGCTTTTAGCTAACTGAGATAAACTCAGATTTCGTCTTAAGAAGCTGATATTTCCTCAGCTACTAAAGATATTTTCCGAATTTTTACAGAAACTGAAGTTTCGTTACCGTGTTTACAGAAGCTCGACAATTATACCTGTCTTATGCCAGATAAATCGAGACTGCGCCTTCACAACCGATATAAGATTCAGTTTAATATTATTCTTTCATCTAGGCCTAGGACTTATAAGTTGCCTTTTCCCATCGTATTTCTCCACCAAAACTCTATATTCATCTCTCGTCTCACACTACGTCCCACACGCCCCATCCATCTCATTGTTCTTGATTTCATAAACTGAATTTTGTGCGGTGAGGTATACAAGTCTTGTAACTGCTCGTTTTTATGGTCGAGGCTTACCCAGTTTAACTTAATTGTTGTAACTGCAGAAAGTGACTGGACAGTGATGGCGGGTGTTTTGAAGACGAGGATTTGGAAAGATGCGGTGCGGAGCGCGTTTGGTGTTGGTACCGCTTCAATTGCGTCCAAAGACTGGGGATCAGGGAGTGGGATTTTGGTTCATTTCGCGCCACCGGTCCGATGCTTTATCGACGGCAGGTCTATTGATCGGACATGAAAATCAGGAGTCCATGAAGTACCTAGAAATATTCAAACCATGTTCGTCTCGAATTTAAGGTTACAAATTTTTTCTCTTGAAATCTATGTAGTGATTTTGATGTTTCCTTCAGTTTGTGTTTGTATTTATTATTTATAAATTAATGTGATGGAAGAGGAGACGAGGGCAGAAATGTGACACGTATGAGGGAAAACAGAAATGCATAGAGAATTTTGATGGGGAAACCGTAAGGGAAGAGACAACTTGGAACACTTGGGAGTGTGACAAAATATATGTTGAAGACAGAGGATAGGATGACGTGGATTGGATTCGTCTGGCTCAGAAAGGAATAAATGGTACGTTATTGTGCACAGGGTAATAGGGGACGTAGTAAGTCCGTCTTCGAATCTCAGGTAGTCCAAAGAAGTACAGCTGTCGTTCTTGGGTATTTCCGAAACGTCGTAAACACTAATACAGCTACACAACGCCACATACCAGAGTGTGGGATTCATCAACCAGACCACTATTGATGTCTAGAGTCTTGCCAACTGTCATTATTTATGTAATGAACACCATCAGGTTCTTCGTTTGATAGGGACTGGCGGCTGGCACTTGTGAGTGCGGTAATGAACATACGGGTTACATAAAATGCGGGGAAATTCTTGACTGGCTGAGGAATGATTAGCATCGCAAAAAGGACTCTGCTCCATGGAGTAAGAAAGTAAGTAAGCAAGCTGATTCTTTTAAGGGAATAAGCCCTTGTTCTCTGTGAGGTACGAACTGAATATTTATGTATAATTTACATAAAAGACAGACTCCCAAGGGTCGTGCTATGTCTCATGTCATTCTTCTTCAGATTTTTGGTAGATGAAATGGCATTGGGACAAGTTTTACTACAGGTACTTTGGTTTGGCTACTTTTACACCCCCCCCCCCCAAATTTTAACTTTAAAATCTCAAAAAAAGAAATTTTCTTTCGGATATCTGAGAACATCGGATAGAAAAGTACTTCCATTCTTCAAAGTGTTAATTTCATTCAACAGTTTCAAAACTTCGGCTAAGCATGACATCGTATATGAGGTACAGGGAATTGTTGCACGCAGTTATGTCACTCTTGTTCCAAAGACAAGAATAATAGTGTCTCTATATCAGGTCTGATGGCGGTTAGCTCATACTGGTGTAAATGTTAAGGATTCATTCGAAACTGCAAACTTGGGATTCTATTGCTTATCATACAACAGCGCCCCATGTTTTAAACTGAACCCAGAGAGAACCATGCAACATGTGTTGGGTTTTGAGAGTGAAAAACAGTGCCATGATCCGTATATTTCGTTAAATATTTTTGGGGTGATTAAATTATAGAATGTGGTAATATAACACGAATTTGGGTAATGTGAAGCACATAAGATTTTTATCCAAGACTGTCCCATAGAAAGATAAATTTGGAGACGCATTCATAAGTTTTTCAAGAAAATCTTAATTACACTGGAATTAAGGGGTGTATCCTGGAAATAGGCATGTTCCTAAAAAAAAAATTATTTAATTAGGAAAACATTTCGGGAAAATATAATGTACTTTGCAGTGTGACGTTGTGAGGTTTGGTAAGTGTGAGTAGGTATCAACATTTCGAAATAAATTTATGACTCTGTCTTCAGGGTACATGCGTAGAGTGGGTATAATTTTATGGTTTTACATTTCATATGTCAGGTGGCAGTTATTTGCTGCTGGAGCCATATCGATTCTCCAAATATATACAGGCTAGATTTTGACATTACTGTTGTCACGTGAACTTGAATTAACGTCATGTCACAGTGAATCATCATAGAGGGTGGACACCAAACAGAACACTTTGTGGTTCCTGTGCAGTTAATTTTACATTTTATGTGCTTTTCGTAATTGTTGATTGTAAATTTATCTGAAGGTGTAAGCAGGTAATAAAATTTGAAGTAGAATAATATGTAGAGTAATTACAGTCAATAACACAACAATATATGTCTAATTGATGTTTAAAAGAAATGATAAAATCTACACGTTTCGGCCAACGTTTGCCATCATCAGGTTTTCATCCTAAAGATTTATATGCTATGAGAGTGTTTAGAGCATATAAATATGTATATAAATATTCCCATAGTGTGTAAGTCCTTATATAAACATTCTCACAGCATATAGATCTTTATATAAACACTCTCAAGTCATATAAAAAATTATATAAACATTCTCACAGCAAATAAATCTTTATATAAACATTCTCACAGCATGTATATGTTTATGTAAACATTCTCACAGCGTGTAAATCATCATATAAAACCTCTCAAAGCATATAAATGTTTATATAAACACTCTCAAATCATATAAATCTTTATATAATCATTCTCACAGCATACAAATCTTTATATAAACACTCTCACAGCATATACATCTTTATAGAAACACTCTCACACCATATAAATCTTTATATAAACATTCTCACAGCATATAAATCTTTATGTAAACACTCTCACAGCATATAAATCTTTATATAAACACTCTCACAGCATATAAATATTTATATAAACACACTCACGCCATATAAATCTTTATATAAACATTCTCAAGACATATAAATCTTTATATAAACACCCTCACAGCATAAAAATCTTTATAGGAACAATCTCACATGGTATAAATCTTTATATAAGCATTCTCACAGCTTATAAATCTTTATGTAAACATTCTCACAGCATATAAATCTTCATATGAACACACTCACATCATATAATTCTTTATACAAACATTCTCACAGCATATAAATCTTTATGTAAACCATCTCACAGCATATAAATCTTTATATAAACATTCTCAAAGCATATAAATCTTTATGCCAATATTCTCACAGCATACAAATCTTTATAAAAACATTCTTATATCATATAAATCTTCATATAAACATTCTCAAAGCATATAAATCTTTATGTAAACATTCTCACAGCATATAAATCTTTATAGATACATTCTCACAGTGTGTAAATCTTCATACAAACCCTCTGACAGCATATAAATCTTTATAGAAACACTGTCGCAGCATATAAATCTTTATAGGAACACTCTAACATCGTATAAATTTTTATATAAGCATTCTCACAGCTTATAAATCTTTATATAAACATTCTCACGGCATATAAATCTTTATATAAATACTCTCACATCATATAAATCTTTATATGAACATTCTCACAGCTTATAAATCTTTATGTAAACATTCTCACAGCTTATAAATCTTCATATAAACGTTCTCACAGCGTATAAATCTTTATGTAAACATTCTCACAGCATATAAATCTTTATATAAACACACTCATATCATACAAATCTTTATATAAACATTCTCACAGCATATATATCTTTATAGAAACACTCACTCTGTGTAAACCTTCATATAAACCCTCTCACAGCATATAAATCTTTATAGAAACACTCTTACAGCGTGTAAATCTTCATATAAACCGTCGCACAGCATCTAAATCTTTATATAAACACTCACATCATATAAATCTTTATATAAACATTCTCACAGAATATAAATCTTTATATATGAATATTCTCACAGCACATAAATCTTTATATAAACATTCTCACAACATATAAATCTTTATATAAACACTGTAGCAACATATAAATCTTTATATAAACATTCTCACGGCATATAATCTTTATGTAAACATTCTCACAGCTTGTAAATCTTTATATAAACACTTTTGCAGCATGTAAATCTTTATGTAAACATTCTCTCAGCGTGTAAATCTTCATATAAACCCTCTGACAGCATATAAATCTTTATATAAACACTCTCATATCATATAAATCATTATATAAACCCTCTCACAGCATATAAATCTTTATATAAACTCTCTCACAGCATATAAATCTTTATATAAACACTCTCACATTATATAAATCTTTATATAAACATTCTCACAGCATATGAATCTTTATATGAACCCTCTCACAGCATGTAAATCTTTATGTAAACATTCTCACAGCGTGCATATCTTCATACAAACCCTCTCACAGCATATAAATGTTTATATAAACCTTCTCACAGCATATAAATCTTTATATAGACACTCTTACAGCATACAAATCTTTCGGATGAAAAACATGATAGTGGCCAATGTTGCCCGAAACATGTAGTTTTTATCATTTCTATTAAATCTCAAGTAGATACACAGCGTTGTTTTATTAACTGTAATTACACAACATATTGGTTACTACACAAAATGAGGATGGCACATTTCAGAATTTGAAGGCGAAAACACGATGCTATCACTTCAAATTTGTAGACTGGTGTGGCACAATGTTTTGCTACAACTGTACTCCTGCAATACTTCACACGCCTGTTTCGGTTTAACCGCCTCGTCACGAGGCTAAATTTCCCACGATATATAAAATTGTTTTACGTCAGATGGTGGTCTTCTGGGTTATGACGACGTGTAGGTTTATAGGTTGTCACCGACGTTTCGGAAGAAACTTTTGCCTCCACATTCACTGCTTAAGGAATGGTCTATTTTGACGCCGGTTGAATTCGAAGTTTCAGGAACACTTGTACAAAAATCCTGTAAACTCTCATGAAGGGCCCAGAGGGGGATTAGAGGTATAGCCCTAGTATTTCTTCAAATTCTTCCCTCAGGTTTGGGAGGGTGCTTATCGACACGCCCCGGCCGCTTTACCTCGGGGAAAGAGACATTATATAGGGGGAGTTGGTTCGTTCCAGGGACGGATTGGACAGGTGCGCAAATTCTGTCCCAGACGTTGTTTCGATCCTTCAAGCCCGTATCGAGACTTTATACCGACTACGCTATTAGTAGTTACTATATCCAATGATAAGTTTCCGATTTATTCTTTTGAAGAAACTTTCAGATTAATTTCTTATGTTTTAATTATTATATAGAGATTTAAATCTCATTTACTAGCCGTGCATAACTTTATGTATATTCTATGATTGATTTCAGGCTATTCTGTGTCATTATGCAGCGAGTAATGGTAATTTAATACCGACGTTTCGAGACAACCTACCGTCGGGCCCGACAGATTGTCCCGAATTGTCTGCAACGAATTGCCACTACTCGATGCGTAATGGGCCAGAATAGCGCAGTTCTTATGTATATTTTTCGGTTTTCATGCACGGAATAAAAACGGTTAATTTTTATAAATAACCAACTTGACGCACCATTTTTCATGCATGTTTGTTTCTATTCTGTATTTGTTTCGGACAGCCATGTGCCCATCATCAGGAGAATTATTGTATCAGTGCGGCACCTGGTTTATATCACTTTGTGTAGATGACCGTCTGGTATGCAGGAGCATATGCATTGATACAATAATTCTCCTGATGACGGGCACATGGCTGCCCGAAACATGTAGAGAATAGAAATAAACATATATGAAAAATTGTGCTTCAAGTTGGTTATTTACAAGGATCACGCCAGGATTCACAATCAACAAAATATAAAAAACGATTAAGGTTGTGGTTAGGCTGACCTTTGACCTTTATCGAAAGATACCGATGTTGAGCTGTAACAAATAGCAGGGGACCGTCTACTGTTTCTGACGGTTTGAATGATATTCCTCCGTATGATTCCACTACTTGATACAGAGCGTACGTAACAACGAGAAGGCGGCAGATTTGAGGAATATCATCTACTTTGCATTGCATGAGCAGCAGGCACTCGGTTCTTAGAACGCGCGAGGCTGCACTCGTCTTTCGACTCCACTTAAACAGTAGCTGATGCTGCATTTATCGGAAAAAAATGCTGTAAAACCCATCAGCTGACATTTTTAGAGGAATATGTAAAGTTAAGTCCCACCTCCCGCTGGAATCCCTTCTCTACTGGCTTGAATATTACCCCCTCTTCCCTTCCTGCTCTTCAGTCTGTTATATTTTAACGCAGCGAGGGGGGGGGGTTGTATGTAACTGTGTGCTCTATTTGCTGGCCATAACATCCAGCATCCGTGTCAGTAACAATCCGCCACAGTCTAACCCCTGATTTCCCCAAACTTGCTGATTCATACTGCCAGCACAATCAACCTTATTTCTGTACATCATACATAACACATCTAACGCCCTCCATACGTTCTAAGGCAAAGAATGTCGTGTATTTTTGAATTATTTATCTCCGAAAATACTGAAGGCATAAGAGGAAATGGAGGTATGGCTCCACCAATTTTTGAACTCGATACTGGATGGAACTGAGTGATCAGACTGACGCCCCACATCCTTCATCCCCAGGGATACAGCTCCCAGAAAGTACGGAGGACGAAGCTACTGCCTTTCCGGAGACATTCTGGTCCGTTTTGAAAAGAGAGGTACCTTTTTCCTTGCCGAGATTCGAACAACGCTTCTTTGATCATCCATCCTGTAACCTAGGCACTATACCGACTACGCCAACTCTTGTTATTAAATGTAATACCACACGTTTGGAGAGCAAATTTTATTTTGTTCTTAATTATACATTACAGAGCTACTTTAATCCAAGCTTTAGTAATAATAATAATAATAATAATTATTATTATTATTATTATTATACGATATTGTATGTCTCCTGGCACAGGCATTTCTTCCCGGTACTTCTCTCGAACCAGCGGTGATCCCCACCGCTCAGGCTTCAAGCTTCACATTGCAGTACTTTCCGTATTATGTGTGATGTTCCAAGTATAGCTGTCTTTTGTAGTGAATCTATCGAGTG
>Ga0123352_10017744_pt1 | contig 11341 bp, 11 predicted proteins | sample TergutLab28metaG_FD_89700 | JGI IMG/M metagenome (GOLD analysis project Ga0123352, IMG submission 89700) | Labiotermes labralis P1 segment gut microbial communities from Petit-Saut dam, French Guiana - Lab288 P1 | ecosystem: Host-associated > Arthropoda: Insects > Digestive system > Gut ... | reverse complement strand
TTAAAGGCGAAAATGGTGAAATTGTTGAACTTAGATGTACGTACGACCCTGAAACAAAAAGCGGCTCGGGCTTTACGGCAAGAAAGGTTAAAGGCACAATTCACTGGGTTTCTGCTAATCATGCAATTAATGTTGAAGTTAGGCTTTTTGATTACCTATTTTTCGATGACGAAACCGCAGAGCATGGTGTACGCAAAAACTCTGATTCGATAAAAATTATTAAAAACGCTTACATCGAGCCTTGTGCTAAAGATGCAGCACTTGAAGATAGATTCCAGTTTATAAGAAATGGATATTATTCACTTGATTCTAAGCTTACAACTGATGAAAAGCTAGTATTTAACCAAACTGTTGGGTTAAAAAGTTCTTACAAATAAAAGCGGTCGTCGCTGAAATGTTTGAAAAATTTGAAACAAATTTGAGACTTTTGAGGGGTACTTCTGTGTTATACTAGTATTGTGGAAAAGTGTAAACAGCTAAAAGCTCTAATTTTTAAGGTTTTTTCACTATCAAATTTGTTAAAGCATTAATTTCAATGAAAGAAAGGAAAATTATCATGACTAATCTTTTTTCAGAGTACACAATCAAAGGAAAAACCATTAAAAACCGTCTTGTTTTCCCGCCTGTTGTATGCTTTAATTATGCAGGTGAAGATGGTATGCCAACCGACCGTAACGTGGCACACTACCTTGACTATTCTAAGGCCGACATCGGCCTCATCATCATCGAAGCAACCTGCATCAATCCAAATGGCAAACTTCACAAAACCCAGCTTGGTATCTGGGATGATAAGTTTATTCCTAAATTTAAAGAAATTGCCGATAATTGCAAAAAACACGGCAATGTTTCTCTTGTGCAAATACACCATGCTGGAGTTTTAGCTAACTTTGCACCAAGTGAGTATATGTTAAAAGACAAAGTTGTTAGAGGAATGACAAAAGAAGAAGTTGAAATAACCATAGACGAGTTTGCCGAGGCTGCAAAAAGATGCTACAAAGCAGGGTTTGACGGGATAGAAGTTCATGCAGCACATGGATATTTAATAAGCCAATTTATGTCGCGATCTATTAATAAAAGAGAAGATGAATATGGGCTTGATAAATCGCTTTTTGGCGTTAGAATTATCGAAGAAATCAAGAAAAAGGTTCCAGAAGACTTTATAATTGCAGTTAGAATGGGTGCTAACGACCCTGATGTTTCTACAAGTGTAGAATACGCAAAAAAATATGTAGAAGCAGGGGCAGATCTACTCCACGTTTCAACAGGCTTTGCTAGAGAAATTCCTGCCGATTATAAGGCTGTAGACGAAGATTATCACTATGTTGCAAACTTAGGTATACTAATCAAAAAAGCTTTGCCTGATGTGCCTGTTATCTCTGTTTTTGGCATAGATACTCCGCAAATGGCCGACGAGCTTATCAAACGTGGGCATGTTGACTTTGCGGCATCTGCGAGAGGCTTGTTAAGCGATTATAACTGGCTTTCTAAATACAAAAATGGAGAAGAAGTTGTTACTTGTAAAAAATGCAAATCTTGCTTATGGCGTGAAGATGGTGCTTTATGCCCTGCTCGCTTAGGGTGGAAAAAATAGCGTGACGAAAATAGTTCTATCCGGAAGTATGTCTTTAATAGACAAAATGAAGAATGTGGCAACTAAATTAGAAACAATGGGCTATGTAACTGTCCTTCCTAATGAGGATGATTGGAGTAGCATACCAACTGATAAAAAGAATGACTATAAAAAAGAAGTTTCGATGAAGTATTTCAAGGAAATAGCAAAAGAAGATACTAGTGCCGTTCTTGTTATTAACGAGCCTAAAAAAGGAATAAAAAACTATATCGGTGCAAATACTTTCGCAGAAATAGCAATAGCTTTCTATTTTGGCAAAAAAATTTATTTGCTTAATGATTTCTATAACCAGTTGATAGACGAATTGGCAGGGTGGGGTGCTGTTCCTTTGTATGGTGTATTAAGTGATATTAATAATTAGAACACCGTATAGCAAATGTCTTTGAAAAGCGTTACTACGTTCGCTCAAAGCTCAAAACTTTCTCAGTAGTTTCGCTTTGCGAAACCTCGCTACACTCGCCGAACTTCTTTTCGGTACGCTCAGTAGTTTTGCTTCGCTCTGCACTCACTGTTTCAAAGTACGTTTGCTATAGGAGGAATATCACAAGGTGAAAAAAAAACTAAAAATCGCTGCAACAACTCTTGGCTGCAAGGTTAATGTTTATGATACCGATGCCATGCTTTCAGCATTTCGGGCATCGGGTCATTTAATTGTTGGTTTTTCTGAAATTGCTGATGTTTACATAGTAAACACTTGCACTGTTACCAATTTTGGTGACAAAAAATCAAGACAAATGCTTAGAAATGCTAAAAAAACAAACCCTGATGCTATAGTTGTTGCGGCGGGGTGCTACACACAAACAAGTCCTGAAGAAATAAAAAAAATAGATGGTGTAAACATTTTAATCGGCACAAAAGAACGTTCAAAAATTGTTGAAATTGTTGAAAACTATGCCAAAAATTCAGATGTAGAAAACTACATTTCTGATATAATGAATGAGCAAGTTTTTGAAAGTTTAGAGGTTGATAACCTTTCGGAAAAAACCAGAGCGTATATAAAAATTCAAGAAGGATGCAATAATTTTTGCACTTACTGCATTATTCCTTATGCACGTGGCCCTGTTCGCAGCCGTAATATTGAGGATATTGTTTCAGAAGCCAAAAAACTTAGCAGTTCTGGCTATAAAGAGGTTGTGCTTGCTGGTATAAACGTTGCATCTTATGGAAAAGATTTAAATCAAGATGTAAGCCTTCTTGATGTTTTAGAAGAGGTTCATAAAATAAACGAAATAAAAAGAATACGCTTTTCTTCCATTGAGCCAACCGTTATTACAAATGAGTTTATAGAATGCTTAAAAACTTTGCCAAAAATTTGCGACCATTTTCATCTATCACTACAAAGTGGATGCAATAAGACTTTACAGGCAATGAATCGTAAATATTTATCAGAAGATTATCGCCAAGCCATTTTAAAAATTAGAAAAATCATGCCAAATGCCAGCATAACAACCGATATAATTGTTGGTTTTCCCGGAGAAACTGAGAAAGATTTTTTAGAAAGCTATGATTTTGCTAAAGAAATGCAGCTCTCCAAAATTCATGTATTCCCCTATTCGCCCAAAAAGGGAACAAAAGCGGCTGAGTTTAAAGCCCAAATTCCAAACCATATTAAAAATGAGCGTAGTAAAAAAATGATAGAATTGGGTGAAGAAATGCAAAGAGAGTTTTTAAAATCGTTTATTGGTAAAAATTTAAGTATTCTTTTTGAAAAACGCACGGATGCTGGATTTTATGAGGGTTATTCTACCAATTATATTCCTGTAAAGACGTATTCACAAAAATGTCTTGAAAATGAAATATTTGAGCTTAAAATGTTGAAAATAGAGGATTTTTGGGGCATTATTTAAGAAATTTTGTAAAATATATGTTTGCAAAATTAGAAATTTTGTATTATGATATATAGTGAGGAAATTTGGAAACATATCGTTTAAGAGGAGCGTGAAGTAGCATGAAAGACTTGCAACACACACAACAGTTTACAAATTTAGATAAATTACCCGTTAGCGAAGCTCGTGAAACTATTTTAAGTGTCTTTCTTGCACTTAAAGAAAAAGGCTATAACCCTGTAAATCAAATTGTTGGCTACATTTTATCAGGTGACCCAACTTACATCACAAGCCACAACGATGCACGAATTCTTATCTCTAGGCTAGAAAGAGATGAGCTTTTAGAAGAAATTTTAATTGATTATTTGGAGAATAGTGGTCTGTGAAAGATGTAGAACCTACTAGATTTTTAGGGCTTGACTTTGGCGAAAAAACTATTGGCGTTGCCGTTAGTTGCTCGCTTAATTTGATTGCAACTCCGCTTGAAATTATACGCCGTGAGAACGAGGTTAGCATAAAAAAAAGCATTAAAAGATTGGAAGAGCTTATTAAAGAGCTAAACATAAACACTATAATTTTGGGATACCCAAAAAACATGAATAATTCAGAAGGCCCACGGGCTTTAAAAACCGTGGAATTTAAGGAGCGACTTTTAAGAAATTTTAAAAGAATTAACGTTATTTTGTGGGACGAGCGTCTATCAACTGTTGTTGCTCACAACAACATGAAATTAATGGGGCTTGACAATATAGAAAGACAAAAAATTGTAGATAAAGTGGCGGCTTCTATTATATTGCAGTCGTACTTGGATTATATAAACAATAAACAATAAACAAAAATAATTAAAAGGGAGATTTACACTATGAATAATTTTAACGAGAACGACTTTGATGGCTTAGAGAGCGATATTAAAACTATAACGGTTTTAGATGAAGATGGCAACGAATTTGAATGCCAGATAATTGACACGGCAGAACTTAATGGAACTAACTATCTTTTAGTAATTGAAAACGAATTTGCGGATGACGATGAGTGCGAGGCAGTTATAATTAAAGAAGTTTCGGCTGATAATGAAGAGTCTATTTTTCAAATAGTAGAAGATGACGATGAATTTAATAAAATTGCGAAACTTTTTGAAGAGAAAAACGTGGACGAGTATGAAATAGAACTTTAGTATCGAACTAACATAATAAATATAAGGAGAATTATTTTGGCTAAAATAACAGAAAAAAAACAATTACCACAAGTTGAAACTAAGGCATCAGAAAAAAAACAGTTGCCACAAGTTAAACATAGAAAAAGTGCAGCTCCCAAGAAACCTACCAAACCAGCTAAATCGGATAAGTCGGATAAATCGGATAGGCTTAAAATTTTTTCTTTGGGCGGATTACAAGAAATAGGAAAAAATATTACAGCCATAGAGTTTGGCGATGAAATAATTATTATTGATTGTGGAGTTGCTTTCCCACAAGACGATATGCTCGGGATAGATTTAGTTATCCCCGATTTCACGTATCTTCAAAAAAACAAAGATAAGTTTAAGGCAGTTTTTTTAACGCACGGCCATGAAGACCATATTGGTTCTTTGCCTTATTTACTAAAAGAAGTTAATGTTCCCATTTACGGCACACGCTTAACACTTGGTCTTTTAGAAAACAAACTCAGAGAGCATAAACTTTTAGATAATGCACAACTTAACTGTGTTTCAGCAGGCGAAACTGTTAAACTCAAGAATTTTAGTGTTGAGTTTATAAGGGTAACGCACTCTATTGCGGATAGCGTTGCAATAGCTGTTAAAACGCCGTTTGGCACAATTGTTCACTCGGGTGACTTTAAGGTGGATTACACCCCTATCCATGGTGAATCTATTGATTTGCAAAGATTTGCTGAAATTGGGCGAGAAGGCGTTTTGCTTTTTATGTGCGAAAGTACAAATGTTGAACAAAAAGGCTACACTATGTGCGAACGCTCTGTTGGCGAAATTTTTGAAAAAATTTTTGCAGAAAGTGAAGAACAACGTATCATGGTTGCAACATTTTCTTCAAACATCCATAGAATCCAACAAATTATTAATTCGGCTCATAAGCATGGGCGAAAAATTGCTATAAATGGCCGAAGCATGGAAAACACCTTTAAATGTGCAAGTGAACTTGGATATTTAAAGCTACCTAAAGATATTATCGTAAACATTGTAAATATTAATAACTATACTGACAAAGAGATTGTGATTATAACCACCGGCTCTCAAGGTGAGCCTATGTCGGCACTTAGCCGCATGTCTTTGTCAGAACATCGCTATGTTGCAATTAAGCCGGGAGATAAAGTAATTATTTCTGCTTCTCCTATCCCAGGCAATGAAAAAACTATCACAAAGGTAATAAACGAGCTGATGAAAAAAGGTGCTGATGTTATCTATGAAGGTCTTTACGATGTTCATGTTTCAGGCCATGCTAAACAAGAAGAAATAAAGCTTATGCACGCACTTTTAAAGCCTAAATATCTCATGCCTATACATGGAGAATATAAGCATCTCGTTTGCCATAAAAACCTTGCAGTTTCTATGGGAATGAATAAGGACGATGTTTTTGTTATGGGCATAGGTGAAATTTTAGAAATTACTAATAAATCGGCTAAAATTAATGGTGCAGTTCCGTCAGGCCAAGTTTTTGTTGACGGAATTGGCGTTGGAGATGTTGGTAGCATCGTAATTAGAGATAGAAAATTATTATCGCAAGACGGCCTTATGGTTATTGTTGTTGGTATAGAGCGTGAAACAGGGCAAATCGTTTCAGGGCCTGATATTATCTCACGTGGCTTTGTTTATGTTCGTGAAGCAGAAGACTTAATGATTGAAGCTCGGTCTGTTGTTCGTGCAGCTCTTGATAGGTGCGAGCAAAATAATATTACAGAATGGTCATCCATGAAAAACATAATTAGAGATGCGTTGAAAGAATTTTTATGGAGAAAAACTCAACGTAGCCCTATGATTTTGCCAATTATTATGGATATTGACTTTTAAATTTGGAGAGGATTTATATTGCATAATTTAAAACCTTTAAAGAAAAAATTAATTGAATATTTTAAAAATGATTGGGGATTTCCTGAAAATATAGATGGTGACTCTTTTGTTGACGAGCTTATAGAAGCTCTGTCATCTCTAGACGGCAATTTGCGTGATAGACTCGCATTTCCTGCATTCACTAGAATTGTGAAGAGTGGCAAAGTGAGCGACGAAAAATGTCGCTCGCTTTATCATGAGCTTATTACTGAAAAATATCTTCTTAAAGGACTTGGAAAAGAGCGTGATGACTCTGTTTTAGGGCGTTCGTCTTTTGTGTATGCTGCATGGTCGTTTTTGGAGTATGATAAAACCATTGATAACCGAATTTTTGGTAGTGGAGAACTTAAAAATTTCTTTGACATCCTTTTAAAATTAGTGCGTGAAGAAAAAGATTTTCGCGGTTGGGATGAAACAGGCGGCTGGGCAAGCGTTATTGCAAACACTGCTGGAATCCTTGAGACTATTGTTTCTGAAAGCAGCACTACCCACGCTGAACTTTTAACCCTAATGGTCACTATTAAAGACAAAATTTGTATTGATTACTATAGGTTTATAAACGGTGAAGACCATGCTTTAATTAACACCGTAATAAGCATACTTAATAGAAACCTTATCACCGAAGCCGAGTTTTCTAGCTGGGTTGATAGCTTTTTAGTGCTTAAGCCAAGCGGAAAGTCTTTAAGTGAAACTCGGCTTAGCCTTAACATGTTTGAGTTTTTCTTTGTAATGAGGCATCGTTTTGGAGAAAGCAATAAAAACCTTAGGCCATATGTTATAGATGCGATAGTAAAATTATTTTAAAAGGTAGTCCCTTGCAGGAGGCTAACATGAACAACGCAAACAAACTTCTTAAATTCCTTATTGGAATTGTAATAAATGTCACAGTTATGCTACTGGTTGTATACGCCCTTATTATTATCACAGGGCGTTCTTTCGATATGGGTCAAGATATTGTTGCCGACTTAGTTGGCGAATATGGGGAAGGCGTTGAAATTGAGATTGAGGTTTCTGACGATGTTAGAGTTAACGATCTTGCAAATATCTTAGCCGAAGCTGGCATTATAAACTCTCCTCTGCTTTTTAGGCTAGAAAATATTTTGCAAGGCACAAACCACACAATAACAGCAGGCACTTACACGCTTAACACCACTATGAATTCTATCGAAATTGTAAACACACTTAGGCAAAATAATGCTATTGCAACCGATGTTGTTATTACAATCAGGGAAGGTTTTAGGCTTGTAGATATTGCCGAATATTTAGAAACCATGGGCTTTTTTACGGCAGAAGAATTTTTGTTTGCCGCTAACCACTCACGCTTTAATCACTCGTTTTTAGTAGATATTCCGATACGTGAAAATCAGCTCGAGGGATATTTATTCCCCGATACATATCGTGTTTTTCCAAACTCTACACCTGAGATGATTATAAATCGCCTGCTTGATAGGTTTGAAGAAATTTATGCACCACACGCACAAAGTGCTCGTGCCATGGGCTTAACTATGGACGAAGTTATAATAATCGCATCTATTATTGAGCGCGAAACTCGCATACAAGATGAAAAAGAGCATTTCTCACAAATTATACACAATAGGCTTGAAGCAGAATTGCCTCTTAACATGCCGTCTACTATTTCATACGTGGTTGATAGACCACGAGATAGGCTTAGCCATAACGATTTTAATATAGATTCGCCTTTTAACACCTTTATCCACGAGGGACTTCCAGTTGGACCAATCTCAAACCCAAGCGAGGCATCTATTATTGCAGCAATCAATCCATCTTCCGGCAATCTGTTATATTTTATTATGAATGAAGATGAGCCTGGCGAACATATTTTTTCTCATGAAGACAATTTTGGCGAGGACAATGATGACGATGGAGATAGTTAACAGCGAAGTTAAAAATTACTTAAGCACGCTTTTGGGTAATTATAGTGGTGAACTTGAAACTCTTAGAGATTATGCAGAAAAAAATAACCACCCTATAATCCCAAAAGATGTTGCAAATTTTTTAAAAACTATTATACACATTAAAAAACCTACACAAATCCTTGAAATTGGGACTTGTATAGGTTTTTCGTCGATATTTATGGCTTTAAATACACCAGAAAATTGCCATATCACAACAATCGAAAAGGATGAAGGCTTGATAAAGATTTCCCAGGAAAACTTTGAAAAATTTAGCGTTTTAGATAAAGTCACACTTTTAGAGGGCGACGCTTTAGAAATTTTATCAAAAATAAATACAAAGTTTGATTTTATATTTTTAGATGCCGCAAAGGGGCAATATATAAACATGCTGCCCGACATAATTAGAATTTTAAAAATTGGCGGCATTTTAATTGCCGATGATGTTTTAATCAAAGGTAAAATTTGTGTAAAGAATCAAAATGAGGTTGAAAAAAGGTGGCGTACAATTTATAATAGAATGTGTGAGTTTTTGCATGTGATGCACAATACCGATGGTTTAGAAAGCACAATACTTCCGCTAGACGATGGGGTTTTAATGAGCGTAAAAACAAAGGAGATAAGCATACTGTGAAGAATATAGAACTTTTAAGCCCTGCGGGCGACTTAGAAAAGTTAAAAATAGCTATAAACTATGGTGCAAACGCCGTTTACATGGGTGGCAAAAGCTTAGGGCTTCGTGCCAAGGCAAAAAACTTTGACTACTCTGAAATGGAAGAGGGCATAAAATTTGCACATAAACATAACGCAAAAGTTTATATAACTGCAAATATTTTTGCACATAATGACGATTTTTTTGGTGCAGAAGAATATTTTAAAGAGCTTTACAACCTTGGCGTTGATGCTTTAATTATTTCCGACCCTGGAATTTTTACGGCAGCAAAAAATGCGGTTCCTAACATGGAAATACATATAAGCACACAGTCGAACACTACGAACTACGCAACATGCTTGTTTTGGAAACAATTAGGTGCTTCTCGTGTTGTTCTTGCTCGTGAGCTTTCTTTTAAAGAGATTAAAGAAATTTATGAAAAAACGCACCACACAGGGCTTGAAATAGAGGCTTTTGTGCATGGTGCAATGTGCATTTCTTATTCTGGCAGATGCCTTCTAAGTAATTACATGACAAATCGTGATGCTAACAAAGGCGAATGTTCGCACCCTTGCCGCTGGAAGTATCATCTTGTTGAAGAGGAGCGTCCGAGTGAATATATGCCTGTTTTTGAGGACGAACGGGGCACATACATCTATAATTCTAAAGATTTGTGCATGATAGAGCATATTGGTGATATGATTGACTCAGGCGTTAAAAGCTTTAAAATTGAAGGTCGCATGAAAAAATCATACTACGTTGCCGCTGTTACAAAAGCATACAGGCAGGCGATTGATGATTATTTAGAAAACCCCGAAAAATATAACCACAACAAAGAATACTACATGAGTGAATTAAAAAAATCTAGCCATCGTGATTTTACAACAGGCTTTTATTATGCTCGCCCTGATGGCAATGAACAAATTTATACAAATAATTCTTATATACGAAACTACGATTTTGTTGGTCTTGTGGAAGATTATAACGAAGCTACAGGCTACGCATTTATAGAGCAACGCAATAAATTTGTTGTTGGCGACGAGGTTGAAATTTTAAGAGCCAATGGCGAAAATTTTACACAAATTATTTCTGAAATTTATGATATGCGTGGAAATGCTTTAACCGAAGCACCCCACCCTAAGCAAAAGCTAAAAATAAAAATAGATAAACCCGTTAAGGTTTACGATATATTAAGAAAAAAGGAGAATAATGATGAATCCATTACTGTTTAAAAAAATTGGCATCATTTGCCTAGCATCACTATTTTTTTTAACTGCATGCAATTCTGGAAATAGCGAAGAACTGCCAAACACCGTAAGAATTGCAATCAATACTGAGCCTGATAGCTTACATCCACACCTCTCTGCCACGGCAGACACTGCTTCGATGATGAACAACGTGTTTGAAGGACTTGTTGGTATTGATGAAAATGCTAACATCATCCCTAAAATTGCACACAACTGGACTATTAGTTACGATGGGCTTTTGTACACTTTTACTATAAGAGATGATATTTATTTCCATAATGGCGAAAGGCTTACAATTGACGATGTTTTGTTCTCACTTAACCGTCTTGCAGGGCTTGACGGTGAGCCACCTGCAAGTAGCAGATTTAATACAGTTGTGGCAATAGAGCAAACTAGTGAAAACGTTGTTACCATTACATTAAGCGAAAGAAATGCCTCGTTTTTGGTAACTTTAACAGCAGCAATTATACCAAGAAATTATCACGAGCAAAGTACTCACCCAATTGGCACAGGGCCTTATAAATTTGTGTCTTACACGCCTGGTCAAAATCTTATTTTGGCGTTAAACCCAAATTATTATGACCCCGCAAATGCAGGCACAATAGAAAATGCCGAATTTGTTTTTATGACAGACGATTCGGCTCAACTTCTCGCCCTTCGCTCAGGCTCTATCCACATGTTTAGAACAAGCGGCGAAATTATTGAACAAATTAACGAACAAGAGTTTGCAACGCACCGTAGCCCTTCTAACTCGGTTCAGCTTCTTGCCCTTAATAACGATGTTTTTCCGTTTAACGATGTTAGGGTTAGGCAAGCTTTAAACTATGCTGTTAATCGTGAAGAGGTATCTTTGTTTATAACAAACGGCACGAGCAACACAACTTACACTACATTAACGCCTGAATTGTTTTGGTATAACCAAGAAACTGAAAATATTTTCGCACATAACATAGAAAGAGCCAAAGAACTTTTACAAGAAGCTGGTTTGGGTGGTGGTTTTAATATGGAAATAACC
>Ga0123352_10017742_pt1 | contig 11342 bp, 5 predicted proteins | sample TergutLab28metaG_FD_89700 | JGI IMG/M metagenome (GOLD analysis project Ga0123352, IMG submission 89700) | Labiotermes labralis P1 segment gut microbial communities from Petit-Saut dam, French Guiana - Lab288 P1 | ecosystem: Host-associated > Arthropoda: Insects > Digestive system > Gut ... | reverse complement strand
TATTCTACGGTGTACAAAAAAACCTGTTCCTAATTGATGATTTTAATTACCTTTCCCCTAGAAAAAATCATAATCCCCTGCTCTTACTGTGCCCCCTTTGTCCCACCTGACCTCCTGCACACCCACGACATCTAATTTATACCTCGCTAATTCCCTCGCTGCTGCCTTAAGGGACCCTGCCCTATAAAGACCCCTAACGTTCCAATTACCTATTTTCACCTCTCTTTGTATCTGCGCGATGTTTCCCCTAGAAACCCTCCCCCCCCTGGGAGATGCAAGTTGTGGAGTAGTTTACCTTCTGATTGTTTTGTCTCCAGAGCTAGCATCCCGCACATCTGTAATGGCATGACATATTTCGTATACGTTGCTTTTATCGTAGGCCCGAAGGCAGTAGTTTCGTGCTGCAAGGTCAGGCGAGCGGGAGGTCCAGTTGATGTCCGCAAGTCGAGAGATGAGTCTGCCTGGAAACATTGTCTCCAGAACTTGCATGGAAGTCTGTAGTGCGTGAACAGTTGCTTCGTGCATCACTGTGCATGGTGACGGACAGTATGGAAGCGCAACTTAACGGTCAAGCTGGTTTTTAAATTTCGAATACAATCAGGTGTTCCTGGCGCACCTGGCCCTCCCGACCACCTGATCTTGCAGCACGAGACTACTGCCTTTGGGGCTACATCAAACGCAAGGTATGCGGAACACGTCCTGCTAACATTGATGACTTAAAACCAGGAATTTATTCAAGGGACCTGTAAGGAAATGTTACAACGTGTTTGATATCCCCCCCGCCCCCTTCTCGCAAATGCACGATTGTATTGAAAGAGATGGTGGTCACTTACAAAGTGTCATATTCTAACAGTAATGATTAACATTAATTCTCTTGAGCGTAGAATGTGTCTACCAATGTTATGAACAATTTTCTACTTTGCCTTAAAATATTATTTCATGTCAGCAACCGTAAGGTGTTTCTGGCGCACCCTGTGCATTCAACGCCCATTGCATGCTGGATGTAAAGTACATAGCTATATCAAACTATTATTTTTTTTTGCCCTTACTTCAATGGAAAAGTATAAGAAAGTGGCCTGCACCGATGGATTCGGCGCCATGCCCAGAAGTTAACCGAGAACGTTATAACGAGGCTTTGACTTCGCATGTCCAGTAACCTTGTTTCTCGTTTATGTGGCAGTTACATTGAATAAATTCAAGCTCTCTAAGTAAATCATAAATATTGATATGTTACACAACATTATTCTAGTTATTATCCTTCGTATTTCCATATATCCTTGCTAGCAAGTCAACGTTCTTATATCATAACACGGTGGTTTGTGTCGCGTTCGCAGCTGGTAGCTGATGAAATGCTTCCTTTGGCCTTGCTGTATATGTCAGTCTTTGCTTCGCTTGTAATGATTGGAGAACCGATTAATGGATTTTCATGAAACTGACATCGGGGATTTGTTCTAAAATGTGTCAATGGATTCTAGTTTTGGTTAAAGCCGGACAACAATAACGAACACTTTGTATGAAGACCTACACGCATTCCTGAAGCACGTGTCTGTTATTAAGTACATGTGATAAAAGCACGAAATGTTTCGATTGAGGCTAATCACCCAGTTTTTGCAAAATAAATCCTTTCCCTATGCGCGAGTGGTTTTCAACTTATTTAAGCGCAAAATATTTTTTTATGTTGTGAAATTTATTAATTCGAGAACCTGTGGATTGATATGGGCCAAAGTGTGTACTGGGGATTCTTGCATAAATGTTTATGTTTAAGCTGTAATACCGATTGACGCAGTGCTACATAGTAACTTTAAAAAGTTCCTGGAATTCGCTGGTATGATTTATAGGAATTGCTACTATGAATAAAGAAATGTACATTGATATCCGCCGTCTTGGGGATGCGGTCCGAAGGCAACGCCCCGAAATAGGGAGAACCAGCAGTTGGTTTCTCCTTCACGGCAATGCTGCAGCACCCCGATCGGTTTTGCTCAAGGATTTCTTATGAAAGAACAATGTGACAACACTGAAGCATCCTCCATACTCTCCCGACCTAGCTCCAGATGATTTTTACTTGCTCCCGCCACTGAAATCGGGGTTGAAGAGACTGCGCTTTTAAGGTGTTACTGACATCATTAAGAATGCGACGGAAGAGCTGAAAAGATTTCACATAGTGGCTTTCAGGAATGTTTCCAACGCCGTTACAGTCGCTGGCAGAACTGTATATTTGCGCAAGGAGCCTGTTTTGAAGTAAATGTAGCTTAAATGATTTTACTGTTTTGTGTTTTTCAGAAGTAAATTGATTCCGGGAACATTTTGAAGCTACCATGTAGTTGCGATCTGTATACATTCCCTTGCATGGTAACGACGGCATTAGATGTTGCTGCTGGATTCTCATTCGAATTTCAGATTGTCTGCAGCTAACGATTATGCGAAATTTTTGGTACAGTAGGTTACATAATGCGCTATAGAACCGTTCCGAAAAGCGACTGGGCTTTGGGCTGGACAACCAAGTATTCGTGTTGAGATTTCCTGCAGAGGCAAGAGATTTTTCTCTTCTCCGAAACGTCCTGACCGGCTGTGGGGCCTAGTAAGTGTCCTATTCATTGGCTAACAGGGACGGTTTTCATGGTGGTAAAGAGTCTAAATATTGGTGGAGCTGTACATCCATACCGCAGGTGCCTTCATGGCGGGTACAGGGACATCTACTTTTACTTTACAATGTAACCTCTTTTCATGAAGAGACCTTGTGGACATGTAGATGCGAAATATACAGGATGTATTTCTACACGTGTCGTTGGAAGGTCCGAATAATTTGTGTTCAGTCGGTCAGTCACTAGCGTTATGTGTGTTCTGTAATATTGCCATCACTACTTACCCACGTATTCCAAGCTGCAGAGTCCTTCTCGAGAAGCTAAACGGTTCTCAGCTGGTCAAGAAATTCCCCGCATTTTATGGAACCCGAAGGTTCATTATCACATTTACACGTGCCTCTAACTTGTCCCTGTCCTGAGCCAGATTAATCCAGTCCATCCCCCCATCCCATTTCCTGAAGATCCATCTTAACATTATCCTCCCATCTGCGCCTGGGATCGTATCATACCAGTCGTGTTCGGACTCGAGGAAATAATACCATTTCCGATATTACCCACCCACCTTATGTAACACACTTCGTGGAAGTAGGATATATTTCAGAAGACAGGATCCTTGCATCAACTAGCATGCGAGGAATTTATTTCCAGTGTTATTTAGTGACGTAGAGTCAACAGCTGAGGTAATACGGCGGTTATTATGAGATGTAAGAAGTACTGTGAGTTATGGGATGACTGAAGGGAAAAGTTGTAGTTTATTGTGATTTAGCAAGCCTACTGTTGGGGTCACATGCTGAGGGAATCTGGTCAACAGTGGCCACGATAAATGGCCGTGAGCGCCTTTCTTGCCTGGAACAAGTCAAATGCGGTAGCTTATAGTTTAAGTTTTATATACGTGTCTGCACTACCCGTTAATAAGAACTGAAGATTACTGTCGTCTGAGATGTGACTCCGTATAGTCTGGTAGATGTGGGCTGACTTTTCAGAGGAACCTAATGCCTCTGTCATTAACGTAGAAACTAAAAATCTCACATATTTTAAAATTTCGAGTTCAGATACTGTTTAATAATGATGTTAGGCAAACTGCAATACATGCAGATGAACTGTCAGTGCGCAGACCTAGTGCCTGGTAAGAAGAAGAAGAAGGAGAAGAAGAAGGAGAATAATAATAATAATAATAATAATAATGTATAACATGCTGCACTGAGCAAATTTCGGCAGAATAGATCCGAGCGTGAGACGAAACTTTCCGTTCCGATTCACACACGTGTATGCTTATCAGAGTGTAATTGCCTTAGCAGTATAAATACCGCACCTATTTATAAGAAGAATTATAAATGTATAATAATTCTCGTGGCGTATGTACCGTTATAAACTGCAAAAAGGTTTAATTATATCGAATGTTATTCCCTCAAGACTAACTCCACATGGAAAAGAAATTGTGTAATGCAGCGTAATAGATTAACATCTCATCAGATCCTCCTTCGTCAGGTAATTGAGAAACATGCAGGAACACATTGCAGCAGTACGTCAGCTGTTTACAGACCAGCAGACGGCCTGTTGTTTAGTTAGATGGGAAATTTCATAAACTATTTTTAACCAGTTTTTTTTATATCCGTGAAACTAGTTGCATTCAGTAAAGTGTATTGACTTGAAACTTATAGTAAATTCCATTTAAATAAACATTTGAGGGACATATTTCCTTTCCAGAATGGTCTGAAAACAGGAGATGATTTATCGCCATGTCTTCTCAACTTTTCTGCGTGATATTACATTGGGAAGGTCCAAGAACAGGAAAAATTGTGATTGAAGGGGACACATCAGCTTCAGGTCTCTGCTGATATTAATTTGGTGGGCGAAACATAATACTACACAGAGAGACACAAAAATTCTATCAGTCGCTAGTAAGAGGATGGTCTATAAATAAAGGCTGAGAAACTAAGTGTATTTTCGTATCATGTCAGCAGAATACAGGACAAAATTGCAGCATACGGCTAGCCAGTAAATCCATTGCAGACATGGCAGAGTTCGGGTATTTGGGAACGACAATGACAAAAAGAAATTGCATGCACGACAGAGCAGATTCATATTGATGAATACCAGTTACAATTCGGTCCAGGACCTTTCACCTTCCCATGTGCTGTCTAAGAACGTAAACATCAGGGTATATGCTGCCTGTGTTTTACTCCTGTATGGTTGGAAACTTGGTCTGTCATACGAAGGGAAGAACGTAGGCTGAGGGTGTTGGAGAATAGGGCGTCAAGGAAGATAATGTGCCTGAGGGGAAAGAAGTAACAAGAGAAGAGAATTAATAAAGGTCAGTTTTAGTGCCCCACTACTTCTGTAACCCCGCTACTATTTACAAACTCTTGCCAGTTACAAAATGAGTCGGATCTGCTTTGATGTTGATATGTTTGTTAATTAAAATTGGTTTGACACCCAGTGGCAGTATAAGCTCCAAGTACAGTGTAACTATATCGGTACTGTACATTGAGCGGATGCGACGTTTAAAAGGAAAAAAATGCCTTTTCAAAAGTCCATTGAAAAATATCAGATGCTTTTCAAATTACAAATTTGTATACTATATAGATGTAGCCCATAGTGCTCTTGTTACAAGGTTTCATCTGGGGATATATTCCCGTTAAAAATACCACATGTGAAATATCAGTTGCGTTGGCAGTTAAAGCCACTGGATCTGTACCAACTGCGCGCGTGCATATGTGTCATGTTGAGAACGTATTGACATGTTCCTATATATACGTAACACGACAACAGGGATAGTATGAGCATGGAATGTTACAGGCCTTGAGCTTTAGTGAATGTAAATCAGATTCAAAGGTGTTTCGTTTTTATAGGTTAAAATTCCTGATGCCTTAGTAAGATCTGTGCCTTATGTCGTGTTCTTATTTTAAGTACGGCGAAGCGTCTTTGAAATATATGTTGTCGTTCGATTCGAGCTTCCCTTAAAATTGGGACAGTCATGTAGGTTTACTTATGTAGACCAAATTTAATATGTCTGAGAAATATTAATGGAGATTACTGAACTAAATTTAATCTAAATCTGTTTATTGTTTTTGGAAGTGCAACATGCAGATTGGCATAAGCTGTCCGCGCAACTCAGTCTAATCATGTTATAAATTTCTTTTACAGCCATTGTGTGGTAGTAAGTGTGACACATGGGGTGTATGTGTTTTATTGTGAAAACCCCGAGGAGAATGTATGGAGCTAGGGGAGAGAGAAAGCAAAGGAAGACTGAAGAAAATTGCTTAACGGAAAGCACCATTATTTGCATTGTGTAGCATTTACTGTTTGGGGTGGTAGAGTAAAGGAAGATAAGAGGGGTGGGTTCCGTACGACACACATGAAGTTGTGAAATGGATACAAGATTTTGCTGGGAAAATCTGAAGGGCATAACTCTGTGAAAGACAGATAAACTAAGAGGATACTATTAAAATAAATTTCAGATTCGGAATGTGAGTATATGACCTGAATTCAACTGACTCATGCCAGGGTCCACTGGAGGACTGCTGTGAACACTGTAATAAGCCTTGGGGTCCTAACAAGATGGAGCTTTTTTTTTTTATTAGCAGAGTGATTCTGTGGAAACGCCCTCCTCCGTGAAGTTACAATTGTTAACTCATAATGAACAGGGCTGTAAGTGGCGTCAGTCGCTGTCTGTGGTACAGTGTCAAGAGTTACGAACCGAAGTTGGTTCGTGACCTGACCCCAAAAATTTCAATCCACTCTGTCATCCTGTTACTTTAAGATCCATTTTAATATTATTTCCCACATACGCCTACGTCTCTCAAGTACTGATTCTTTGCTTCAGGTTTTTCAGTAAAAGTTGTGTATGCGTTTTATTTTCCCCATGCGTGCTACATGTCCCGTCTGTCTTATCCTCAATAACTGAATAATAATGAGAATCATAATGTATGATGAAACGCACAAATTATGAAAGTGCTCATCATGCGATTTTTCTAACCTGGTTACTTCCTGCCATTTATATAGAAATTTTCCCTCAGCACCGTATTCTGAATCAAGGTTTACATATTAATTCACTTTGAAATACTGAGTAGCTTTCGGTTAATGCTCGATTCATGCCGTCGATTGGTCACTTACGGAAATAACGTCCTATAATAACTTTGCTGCTAGTACTTTCCTGTCACAAAAGCCGTGAGATTTATCTGTACCTCGCTTGCGGTGGAAAGTGGTGGCAGAACACATCGCTAAGTTCATAATACGGGTAGCAAATATATCTGCTTCAATAGGTCACTGCCGTCGTAACAGTGGACCGTTTAACACAGTAATGCAGCATGTCGTAATTTGGAATGCTGTCTAGAAGCGAGCGAACTGCTTTATACTACACGAGCTTCCGACGGCACGTGACCGCCATCGTGAGCCAAGAACAACCGTTCGAAGCGAGAGATGAACTCGACTGGTCGGCAAAGAGCTCATGCAGTACATTTTTGGAACTCCTGCTTTTGTGTTTTTAGAAGGAATAAGATTTTCCTAGATGATACATTTCTTTTATATAATTCTATTGAGATATATTTTTCATGTATTTCCCTTCTTTTGTACTTATTATTTAACTTGCTTGTACGTTGTGGGCTAGAACTGTTGGCAGAGCCTCTTATAAACAAATGGAATTGCAGTGAATTATTGCATTATGAAGCAACTATATCGTGTCGTCAAGGACAATACCTTCCCTATTCCCCCGGTCTTAAATTCAGCTCCATGCGGGTGGACCTCCTACATTATTGGCGGGAACTGATCAGAGCATGCATAGTCTGTTTTACTCTGGTTAAGGTCCTCTGAAATACTTCAATTCGGAATTAATTCTGAAACAGTTTCATAATACTCTTTGGACGTGTGACCTGCCCATCCCAAGACGACGTGGAGAAACATATGGCCATGCCGTGAACTTATTAAACTAACTGGTTTTTAACGTTAATAATTTTTATGGCTAATCCAGAATTATTTATTTTGAAAGCAGTGGCTAGAAGCAGATTAGTTTGGGACAGTAACGCAACTCGAACACAATCTTTTAAATGTAAAATTTGTAAATATGACCTGTGTGTAACACACTAATGTTTACATAAGTGTATTGCCACAATGACAGTTCCACTTATTTGGCAGTAAGAAGAAAATAAACAAGGAGTGGGCTTGATAATGTATTGACACGTAATGGTCTTTGATAGACAAGACAATACTGTTATCAAACATGCACACATTTTGGTAAACCGAAGGTTGTAAGGTGATAAGATTATAAGCGAATGGAAGGAATGTTACAGATATGTCTGGTATGATATTTACCTCACCTACAAAGATAACGTGGCTGCCGTGCTGACGAATGTTGACGTTGAGCAAGACCTTACAGAGTATGTGTTGTTATGTTTTATAAATTAAAGTGCTTAGTAATATCGCGGGTGACGCTGTTCAGGTGTGTTGGGGCATGTGATGTTCCCCTCCATGCATGTCTTGATTGCTGATATGTTGTCAGCGATTCTGCTTTGCTGACATCTGTTCTCACGAAAGATATTATTTGAGACTGTAATTTTTCTTGCACACCGACTTATAATATCCTTCCCCGGAATTTTTTATTTAGTAGCCTATACAGATTATTTGCTTTTACATGGATCTGAACGTGAGATGACGAAGACATTTGCCTCTTGACGTAGTTTCTACTTGCCGTTGACGTGTTCTTAGCCCGAGAAATTTAATACGTAGCTGTTGGCACATTTCTGATTAAAACGGAGGTCTACTTGTTTGTACACCACGAAGATTAAAAAAAAGTCTGTAGCTTCTCCATCCGTGGGCCGGAATAGCTCAGTCGGTATAGCGATTCGCTGCGGGCTGGACGGTCCGGGAATCGAATCCCGGTGAGGGGGTCGAGATTTTCCGCGCCCGTCCTGACCGGTCCTGGTGCCTACCCAGCTTCCTATACAATGGGTACTGAGTCTTTCCTGGCGGTAAATTTGCCGGCGCGTGGCGTTCACCACCCAACCCTCCTAGCGCCGAGGTTAAAGGAAGAGTAGAGCTATACATCTAATCGCCTTCTGGGCCTTCGTGGCCTGTTCTATGGTGAACTTTACCACCTCCATCCACAAATTTTTATGAGGCAGTGGGCCTTTCGTATCGTTTCGATTGCCACGTTACGTTGATAATGAGTGGATACCGTCTAAAGAATGTTTGGGAACCTCTTCTGCGACATATTTAAATTGTGCTAAATTGGAGAACTTCCTAAGGACAAAATATATAGTTTAACATTTATTCAAGTATTTTTTCTGTCTCTCTGTCTTATGTCAGAATCGGTGCAGTTTGTAATGTCTGTAGCACATAATAATCTCTGTAGTTGATGTGTTGTTGCGCTATGTGATGTAGCCCCAACGTGCTGTACTGTGCCTGTAGCAACCATGAGAAGCCAGCATCTCCACACTGGACTGTATTTGTGATATTCGTACTCCTTTGGGTCGTATCCGTGTTTTACATTGTGGCAAACGTAACAAATGACGTACACTGACGGAACGGCACGTGCAAGTGTGCTCAAGGCAGTGCGAACTAGGTTTACTGGATTAACTTACGAGAACGATCGATAAGGCGTTTCTTAGAACTGCGATGATAAACTAAGACTGCTATGAAACTTCCCTACGTTGTTTTCCTTAAATAATATGATTTGGAATTTTTTGTGATTGTGAAATGCATGAAGGACTTACAGTATTTCCGTATGGAAGCAGTGTGCAGCCATTGTAAAGGTAAAGTTCACTGTACATCCTGTCATGAAGGCGCACAGGCGGAGTAAGTATATAGCTCTACACTTTCTTTAACCTCGATGCTAGACGGAGTGGGTGGTTAATGCCACACCCCGGCTGCTTTGCCCTTTGGAATGACCCTATACCCATCGTACAGGAGCGTGAGTGAGCCCCAGGGCCGATCTGGACGGGTGCGGAAAATCTTGCTTCCACCGGGATTCGATCCCCGGACCGCCCAGCCCATAGCGAGTCGCTATACCGAATGAGACATCCCGACCCACGCGCAGCCATTATGCGATATAAAAAGCGTCTTGTGGAAGTTCTGGTTCTCAGTCTGTGTTGTGGTTACAGCTTTTTTTGTGTTTAACTTTTTATTGAACTGAATTAATTGAGTTAGTTGAGATCCTTAAACTTTAGGGCAGTTTTGAAGTAGTCCCTAATAATACCACATCTGGCGCAGTTTGTGTTTCATGAGTTTACAGTGAACACTTTGAAGTAGGGGACGGCAATTTGTGAGTAGTGTTGGTTGCTGTGTTTACTCCTCAGTTTCAGTTTAGAATGCTCTGTTTTTTTTTTTTAACATTTGCTCACAAACATCAGTAGGTAGGTCATTTACAAATAATTATGTAAATGTAATTGCGTTTTCCTGAACTGAGGGAAGTTGTTTTTGAGAGGAAAATTTCTGGTTCCATCAAACGTATACTAGAAATGTTTGCTTAACTTTCTAAAATGGATACAGTTTGTTTTTCCAGAACGTTGGTACACACCTAGCACACTACACGGGGGGGTCATAACCCCGCACCCCTCGCCACAACAGAGGAGAACATTCGCTGTTCCGAGTGCCTCAATGTGGGCTACATTGTGCTGGTTTAGTTTGAACTTATCCATGGTGCTAGTGACCCGTTCACACATTTACGCCCCCTCACTGTTTCTTTCACAGTTAACAGATCCACAAAAATCCTGTTACACAGCTGTTGCACTAATCGGTAATATAATCTTTATTACTGACATGACACGCCCAGTTCAGCCGTTTGTTCGATTACGTTAAAGGTGTTTTTTTTTTGCCTTGGCTCGACAGCCCCTAGTTGGCCGGGCCTGTTCATTGTTGAGGCTTCACTATCACACTCGGGCACATCACATTCGGTAGGCCTCCTCTTGATGAGTGATCAGCTCGAGGCAGAGACCTCTACCTGACAACACTCGACACTCACAACAGAATCATCCATGCCCCCAGCGGAATTCGAACCGACAGTCCCAGCAAACGAGCGGCCGCAGACCGATGCTTTAGACCGCATGACCACTGTGATCGGCAAAGTTGGAATTAGACTTGGAATATTATTGCTAATTGTACTGTATTTGCCACGAGTATCCTTCCATTCACATGTTGGACCTATTGTGAAAGAAAGGCATCAAGTCAGTTGGCTCAAACAGTGACGCTTTTGAATTATATTCTTATCTTGGTCGTGGCGTAGGCTGTCACGAATGGCTTTTTTCCGCAGTTTTTCTCACTTCCTAGAAACGAATGCCGGCATAGTACCTTAAATCAGACCAGGACTGCTTCCCTCCAATTTCTTTCCAATTCATTATTCATTGTTCTGCAGTCACTAACGCTAATATAGCCTCAGTTCCTGACAGTGTCGTAATATAAGCAACAAATAATTTCGAATAAAATCGTTGCAATTTCGTGGACTGTGGGTCGTGGGTTGCATGTGCCTGTTTTAAGGATTGAAATGACTATTCGGTGGGGAATTTTGGTGCACTCCTGTGAGTCCTTGAAAATTTTGGTGACATTATATCCAAACATTTTGTTCTATAAATGACGAAACCAAATTCATATTTGATGGCAATGTGATTTTGGATTATACAACCCCTTCCTGTAAAACATTCATGGTAAGAAATACTTACAGGCATGATGCTTCCTCTGGAGATAAAGCAATCCGGAGGTAAACTACTCCCCCACTCGGTTCTCCGGGGGGGAGTGTTTCTAGGGGAAGCATCGCGCAAAATATACAGG
>Ga0123352_10017741_pt1 | contig 11342 bp, 4 predicted proteins | sample TergutLab28metaG_FD_89700 | JGI IMG/M metagenome (GOLD analysis project Ga0123352, IMG submission 89700) | Labiotermes labralis P1 segment gut microbial communities from Petit-Saut dam, French Guiana - Lab288 P1 | ecosystem: Host-associated > Arthropoda: Insects > Digestive system > Gut ... | reverse complement strand
TTTCTTCTTCTACCGTGATAAAGACGGCAATGAGATAGATTTGCTAATTAAGCGAGGCGACACTCTTCACCCCATAGAAATGAAAAAGCATCTACATTGCGACAAGAGTGATGTTGCTACGTTTAAACAGCTTGACAAAATACCCGACATGAAGCGTGGAGAGGGTTGTGTGGTGTGCATGGCAGATGACGTGTTTCCCATAACACCTACCGATAGGGCTGTAGGGGTAAGGTATTTATAACAGTTTTAATCAGATAGTGTGGACACGAGTTCCAAATGCATGTCTTTTGACGAAAATTGTGACATTTTTCATTACAAAGTTTGCAGTTGACACATCTTTTAGTGCAATTAGGTTTATCATCACAAATCTGACGTTTAATGCAACCTGCCTATACTCCGCAAGGCGCACCTACTTTGTCGGATGACGCCGCCCTATTGCACTGCTTTGCGGTTGAAATATTGATTGTGCTTTAAGTCGGAATATGATAAAGTTTATAAGAAACAACAATATAAAGCGAAAGTCGCTAATGAGGAAACGATAATGCGTAATGATTTGAAATCGTGTGAATCATTATCTTTAGTGCTAGCAGCAAACGATGCAAAGTATGAAATACGAGCAAGCACTGGTCAATTCCTCATGCCCCAATCAGTGCAGTCGGATGTTGCACAGCTCGAACGTGTTCTTACAAAAGCATTTATGTTTCAACCAATATTGGGAGATGTCAATCTAAGTCAAAATGAGAAAAAAATATTACATGAAATAGCTGATGCGGCTATAACCCTTTCACGTGCAAACAATAGCGACAGTCAAAATGATTTATATTCTGATATAATTGTACTTGCAACAGTTTTGCTGTTACGCAACTGGAATGACGAAAATGGCGAAAACATGGGTTTTTGGGAATATGTATTCAATCAGTATGCGTTGCCATTTAATGACAGGAATTTCGGGAATAGTATTGAGTACAAAATTTTCAAAAACTCGATAAAGAAGAGTTTTTCGCGACATAAAAAATTTATGGCAAGTAGTGGGCACAAATACTATACAACAATGCTTACTCATGCACTTGCACCAAAATCTAAATTCTTCGACTTGTTTGAGCAAATATTCGCTTTTTACGCAAAAACATTGCGTTACCACTATATTAAACATGACCCGGCATTTCGCTCATTTGCTCGTGTTATGAAACAACGATTTGAACATGGTAGCTCTCGTTCGGATGATGATGTCTATGTAAAAAGCGTGCAATCATCATCGGCAATAAAAGCGTTGTTTCAATATTGCTACGAAGATATGTGCGGAATTGTTGAGCATATCATTTATAACATTGACATGATTATCGACAAAGGACACATCCAAGTCAATTCATATTTTGACGAACTATTGTCTGATTGGTATCACTTACGAAACAGAGATGTGCGCTCTAAAGACAAGCAGGAACGTGTAAAAGAGTCGAAAGAAAGAGTTGTTACAGAGTTTTCGAACATTCGTCCCTTATACCGATTTGAAAGTGGTCGGGTTATGCTGTTCATTCCATCCATTCGTTTGGGTGAAGATATTGGAACAGATCCATGGATTACTATATATCGGTATGAAAATGATGATGCTCCATGTTCCACAAAAATGAGTTGCTATGGAAATTATATTTGCGTAACAAGCAATAAATTTGAAGTGCCGATAGAGTCACTAATTGCAGGTAACTCAAGAAAGATTGAACTACGTGTTGTTATTTCACATGGCGGGAAAGATATATATGATTCTGGCACAAAACTTTACCGTAATGCAATCGCCTTCGATAAAGAGGGTAGTGAGATTTCAAAACGACCTAGTGATAAGTATATCACTCTATATCTTCCTCAATGTGCAACTATAAACGGAGAAGATACAACGACCGATTCGCGCGAACGTAGTAACAATGGATTTCTGTATAGGATTTTAATTGACGATAAGAAACACATCGCTGTTAATAGAACAATCTTATTTCCGGTGGTAAAGGAAATAAGCGGACTGACAATCAATAAGTCCGTTGCTCCATTAGACTTTTGTAAGTATCTGATAGAAAACCATGAATACGATATATATACTAAATGTCCCACACTTACTTTTTCATCTACCGAGCCAAATTTCGATAAAATGTTCCGTGTAGAAGTTAATGGTGAATCATTTTCAATTGCGCAATGTTTTGACGATGTTCAAAATTTATACTGCATCACTTTACCCGGTGGTGCAAGAACACACCACTTGCAAATAGTGGGCAACACGACACAAGACATTATTTACTCATTGCCCTACGTAGTGATCGAAGATATTTCAATTTGTTTTCAAGGCTTTTATTTCTTTGAAGACTGGAAGCAAAACGGAACTGTTGAAATTACAGAATCGGGTAAAGTTGAGCGTTACCCATATATGCTACCACCAAACGAGGATGTTATGGTTATTACGTATGGCGATGGCGAACTTCTCATTGATATTCCTCGTCTGTATTGTTGTATTGATGGATATGAAATGCCTGCAAACTCGGAACGGATTTTTTGGCATGAAGACATTTCAATGTCGTCGTTATTAGAAGTTAGCATACCTAGAGGATATTCCGGTAGAACTTTTATTGGAAGTGTGCCATATGATTCGAAAAAAATCGAAATAGGCAATGAAATTAGAGCGAAACAAAATCAAGAAGAAGAAACCGTCGGCATTGTCCTTCGTAGCCCTGAAGAATCTTTTGTTGAAATCAAACTGTTTGATATTGCTTTTGAACCGTATTTCAAATCGACACCAATTGTTGAGGAACGTGATGCTCTTATTTGGTATGCCGGTGACAACTTTATTGGAAATCACAAGTCAGTATTTGACATCAGCATAATTCATAAAGGCAATGAGGTTGGACGGTATAAACTGAACAGTTCAGATGATGAAGCTGTGCTTGACAAACATTTTTCAAATGGTGCGTACTCCTTTACTGTCAATATGAAAGCGCCCGGGCTATTTTCAGAATTTGAAGAATTATATTTCGGCGAATTTTTCGTAGGCGATCCGGCGCAATATCGCTTTGAAGACAAAGCCATAATTGTAACATCAGCTATTACTGATAACTACAAGCACTTACTCAATCATGCTTCGGGTATTGTAACGCACATCAAATATCTGGGGGAGTTGCCGTTAAACGGCGAAGCGCAGCCCTATCCATGCTATGAGGGGCGACTAGCGTTCAAGCATGAGGGGGAATTAATACCATACGCAACAAAACACTTCATTGATAGAAAAGGTCGAGAACGGGAGCAAATCAATCCTGTGAAAATATGGGTCATTAACGAATATACCCTTTCTTTGCGTAGTCCTACTGACGATGGACTCTATATTCACAAATCGTGGAATTCCATCACAGACAGAACTCCACATAACGCAAAGCCCGGCGAAACTGACTATTGTAATGCTGATTATTATTCGTACAAATCAATACCAATAACGGAGGTCAAAAATGTTTAACCCAATTGAAGCATCAAACAACATAAAACGGAGTTTTGTCGATTATATAAGTACGACATTTTCGATTGCAGATCAACAATATAAGTGCTTATTCCGTGAGGAGTTGCTAAAGGAAAACACAATAAGTAAAGGCCCGTTTCTAGATATTGGTGGTTCTTTCAAAAGCGGTAAGAGTCTTCATGAACTTGCAAGGAACGGACAAGTATCAAAATTATTTTGTACATTAGAAGATGTGCCAGAAAAAGAAAAGGAAATTAAGTGGGAGCGACCGCTTTATTCGCATCAAGAAGATGCGTTGTTGTGCTCCAAGAACGGTGGCAATCTCGTAGTAACAACAGGCACAGGGTCGGGCAAAACGGAGTGCTTTTTGTTGCCTATTTTACAAAGCCTATTGGACGAACTTGAATGTGGAACACTTACACGTGCTGTCAGAGCGATAATTATTTACCCAATGAACGCTCTTGCTAATGACCAAATGAAGCGCTTGCGAAAAATACTCGGAACTTGCCCTGCAATTACTTTCGGTATTTATACCGGCAACACTAAACATTCACAATCACAGGCACGACCTGAATATCGCAGTCTGAATGATGGAAACGACCCCTTACCTAACGAAATTATTTCACGCGAAGAAATGCAAGCAAATCCCCCACATATTTTAATTACAAATTATTCTATGCTTGAATACATGATGCTTCGTCCAAAAGATGATGCGGTGTTTTCACACGCAGAGTTACGGTATGTTGTGCTTGACGAAGCACATATATATCGAGGTGCAACCGGCATCGAAACTGCTCTCTTGATGCGACGACTACGAGCGAGAATCAGTTCACCTGATAATGTTCAATACATCTTAACAAGCGCCACACTCGGTGGGAAGGATGCAAATGCTGAAATTGTTGCCTTTGCCGAAAGTTTATGCAGTGCGCCTTTTAAAGCTGATAACATTATTCGCTCTATTGAAATAAATCAGCCGATGATTGAATATCGTGAATTTCCAGCAAAACTTTTTGAAGAACTTTACACAGAAGAACATTCCATTGATGAGATTTTGGCTAGCTATAATGTTGATTTTGCTCCTAATGGCGAAGATGAAGAAAAACTCTTTGAGTTGCTACTGCGTTGCAAAGTGTTCAGCGAGTTAAGAAAAGTTGCTGATGGTGCAAAAACAGTCAGTTCTATAGCTAAAGGACTTGGGATTACAAAAGAGCAGTTGGTACACCTTGTAGCTGTTAGTGCAAAGGCAGTCAAGAGTGGTACAAGTTTAATCAAGGCGCGGTATCATTTTCTGCTACGCGCCTTAGAAGGTACGTTTATCACCTTATCGAATAATAAGACTGTGTATCTCACTCGGCGTGAGTACGATGATGCTGGCAATCGCATATTTGAAGCGGCTGTTTGCTCTGATTGCGGTCGTATTGCAGTGGCAGGGAAATCTGACGACCAATGGCTAGTCCACCCCAAACAACCTCATGATAATGATGCTGAGTATTTTTTGATAAAAGATAAAAACGATTCGGAATATTTTGTGAATGATGACGCTGAATTTGAAGAAACAGACCAAAATGATTATCTGCTTTGTCCTGTTTGTGGTGCTATTGAATTAGAGGGGATTGCTGGTCAAAGAAACGATTTATGTGAACATAGCAACAGCGGATATGTCCGACTGCGCAAGGCGAACATGCGCAAAAGCGGAAAGATTGCTTGTCCGGCTTGTGAATTTGGCGACTTTGGCAGATTCTATATCGGGTATGAGGCGGCAACTGCTGTTATTGGAACGGCACTATACGAACAGCTTCCTGAATACGAATCTATTCCTACTAAGAAAACAAAAAATGACGTAAGTGACTTTTTCGGTATATCCACAACTAATGAACCTCAACAAGTTAAGCGCGCAAGACAGTTTTTGGCGTTCTCAGATAGTCGTGCTGATGCAGCATTTTTTGCAAGCTATATGGAACAGTCATATCAAGAGTTTCTTCGCAGACGTGGACTGTGGCAAATCTGTGAAAAGATGATTGCCGAAGACAGAGACACTATCACGACTACCGAAGCAATAAATGCACTTGCACGCTTATTAGAGAGTGAAGGTTCATTTGTAAAAATCGGGAAAGAAAACGAATCGCAAACTGATATATGTCGTACAGAAGCCTGTATTGCTGTCATAAATGAATTGTATTCCAGTAAAAGGCCAAGTGGATTGGTTCAGTTAGGCAAAATGCAATTTGTATATGACCCTAAATGTCCTGCCAAAAAAGACAAATGGGAAAAAGCAATACAGGTTATTGCAGACAATTTTGACTTACCCCACGAAAACATCAAGCGCGATGCAGAGGCCCTTCTTAATTTGATAATGCTTGATGTTGTATATAACGGTGCATTAGATGGCGGAGATGATTTTACATTGACAGCAGATGAGCGCGAATATTTGTTTTATGGTGCTGTGCCGAAAAAAGTTATAAAAACAAAAATATCTGCAAAAGGTGGAGGTAAAAGCCATCAAACCGGCTGGATTCCTAGGCAACGCACCGGCGAAACCAAAAGTTATTATTTAAGCACAAGAATGTCAAGAGTAATGCGTGCTATGGGTTGGGAGGCTGAGGAAGCATGGGTGATGTTGGAAGAACTGTGGAAGAGTATTCTTGACTTTCAAGATAATACTGAATATTCGTTACCAATACAGGACTTTACAATTAAGTTGTATGATACGAAATTATCATCGAATAGTCTCAAAATATATTCGTGTGACAAATGCGGCCGTGTTACTATACATAACTGCCAAGATAAATGCGTAAACTTAAAATGCTCAGGTATGCTTAATGAATTTAACCCTGTAGCAATAAGTTCCGGACACCATTATGTTAGCTTGTATAGTGCAAAAAATATGAAACCGCTCTATATCAAAGAGCATACAGCACAACTATCACGCGACCGTGCTGCGGAATATCAAAAGCTATTTGTGCAGAAAAAGCTAAATGCTTTAAGTAGCTCTACAACTTTTGAAATGGGTGTAGATGTAGGCAGCTTGGAGACTGTGTTCTTGCGCAATATTCCGCCATCACCGGCGAATTACGTTCAAAGAGCCGGACGTGCCGGGCGGAGTTTGCACTCTGCCGCTTATGCAGTCACATACGCAAAACTAAGCTCTCACGACTTCACATATTTTAAGAATCCCGAGGGTATGATTAACGGAAATATCAAAGCACCTCGATTTGAATTAGAAAACAAGAAAATCATTCGCCGACATATTAACGCAGTTGCCATTAGCGCTTTTTTTAAACGACACGATGAGGTGTATGACGGAGATAATCGCTCGGAATTGCTAAATTCGGATGGATATGAAAAATTAAAAACGTTTCTCAGTGCGAAGCCCCCAGATTTGAGGGATTTGTTGGAAAAGTCCATACCACGAAGCAAAGAATACGGTGTTGAGGATTGGAGTTGGATTAACGAGTTAATCGGAGATGATGGGATTTTGAAAGAAGCCGTTATGGAGTTTAGAGAAACATGCAAATTCCTTGAAGCCGACTTGGAAAGATGTCGTAACGAAAATAACGACCATGCAGCGGCCGCGGCTAAAACTAAACTTCGTAATTTCCGTGCCGATAAAATTGAAGATGGGCGTGAGTCACGTAAGAGCCTGATTGATTTTCTCGTGAGAAATAATATACTCCCTAAATATGGATTTCCGGTCGATACAGTTGAACTCTTACCGGAATATATATCTGCGAGAGACGGTAATCGACCACAATTACAACGTGATTTGCAACAAGCTGTGGCTGAATATGCTCCCGGCTCCGAAATTGCTGCTGACGGTATGTTGTACACAAGCCGTTATATTCAAAAATCACCTAATAAGAGTATATCTCATTGGGAGTTTGGTTGGTATTCGCAATGTCCGAATAATGCTTGTGGAGAAAAAAATTATTATCGTGATACTGCTATAAGAGATGATTTTTCATGTTTAGCATGTGGCGAAACAATCCCAAAAATTGATTGGAAAAAAACGCTTGAACCTAGGCGTGGCTTTATTGCCGGTAATAGTGACCTCGACAAACCAAAGCCGGTTAAAATGCGAAAGCCGGAAAAGCACTACAAAACGGATGATTTTTATATTGGCGACCTTAACAAACGCATACTTGATAAACGCACATTTGTAATAAATAACAACACAATTCAGATTGAATCTACGGCAAACGATTCGCTGGTTGTCCGAACGCAAACGCCGTTTGAGATATGTATGATGTGTGGCTATGCAACCGGCGACGCTGAAGCATACCGAACATCACACAAAAACCCACTCGGAAAGAACTGTATAAATGATAGTGCCGGTGTGGAGCATTTTCTTACACATGAATTTAAGACAGATGTGGCACGAATAACTTTCGAGGTTGATAGCGCAACGAATTTTGAATGTATGTTGTCTGTGCTGTTTGCGTTCCTTGAATCAATGTCAAAGGAACTAAATATTGAGCGAAACGACATAAAAGGATGTTTGTATAGAACCAAACTTGAGAATGGCGTTATGGTTTACAACCTAATTATTTATGATGCGGTAGCCGGAGGTGCGGGACATTCACGCAGGCTAGTTACTTCCAACGGTGAAACTTTTTCAAGTATTATTAATCGTGCTGCAAGTATGATGGATAGCTGTGATTGCGAACCTTCGTGTTATAAATGCTTGCGCAATTATTATAATCAAAAATTGCACGAATACCTCAATAGAGTGACCGCAAAAGATTTTTTATTGAATTTCTGTGGAGATATAACACCAGTAGCTATAGTTTCTTAATTAAACGAGATAATTAGTGAAGGAGGAGATTACGTGAACAAGGGTCAACAATTCCAACTCTATAAAATTGATGATGAAAATGAAGTGAACGCCTTGTGAAAGACAAGTCTGTTTGGCTTGCACAAAGAGCAATGGGCGAACTGTTTAATGCTGACAGAACTTCAATCACGAGATACCGTAAGAACATTTTTGATAGCGGCGATTTTGAAGAAAAAGTGGTATGTGCAAAAATTGAACATACCACTCCACACAGCGCTATAGCTGAAAAGCGAAATTAGATTTTTGTTATTTAAATAAACACTCGTCTAAAGTTCTTCTTGCCACGCTTAATAATCAATCCATCGTCTGCGCAAGCTTTTTTTGAAAAGGTCATATCAATTGATGCGACCTTGACGCCGTCAACTTCGACGCCACCTTGATCGATATTTCGTCTGGCGTCGCCTCTGCTTGTGCATAAACCTGACTTCAACAGTAAACTGATAATGTCAATAGAATCATCTTCAAAATCGGCATCTACAAGTTCTACAGACGGCATAGTTGCCGCACCGCCGGACTTAAACAACTCTTTAGACGTGTCCTGAACTTCTTGTGCAATTGCATTACCGTGGACAAGGGAGGTAAGCTCAAAAGCAAGTGCTTCCTTGGCCTCATTTAACTTTTCGCCACTCCATTTCTCCATCTCCCAAATCAAGTCCATAGGAAGAAAAGTGAGCAATTTAAGACAGTTGATAACGTCTGCGTCGTTGACATTTCTCCAGTATTGATAAAACTCAAAAGGACTTGTCTTGTTTGGGTCAAGCCAAACTGCACCTTTTACAGTTTTGCCCATTTTTTCACCATCGGAATTAAGTAAAAGTGTAATTGTCAAAACATGGGAATCCACGCCCAACTTCTTACGAATCAGTTCAGTTCCTGCAAGCATATTCGACCATTGGTCATTGCCGCCGAACTGCATATTACAGCCGTGGTTTTTGAACAATTGGTAGAAGTCGTAGCTTTGAAGTATCATGTAGTTAAATTCGAGGAAACTCAGACCTCTTTCCATGCGAGATTTATAACATTCAGCAGCCAACATTTTGTTAACAGAGAAATAAGCGCCATATTCACGGAGAAAGTCGAGGTAGTTTATATCTCGAAGCCAATCTGCGTTATTAATCATCATGGCTTTACCTTCGCCGAACTCTATAAATCTTGACATCTGTGTTTTGAAACATTCGCAGTTATGGTCAATTGTTTCAATGGTCATCATGTCACGGAGGTCAGTCTTAGCTGATGGATCGCCCACCATTGCTGTACCACCACCAACAAGTGCAATCGGCTTGTTGCCTGCAAGTTGCAAGCGCTTCATAAAAGAAAGCGCCATAAAATGCCCAACATGAAGCGAATCTGCAGTCGGGTCAAAACCTATATAAAATGTTGCTTTGCCTGCGTTAATCATTTCACTGACTTCATTTTCATTAGAAGTCTGAGCGATTAACCCGCGAGCTTTAAGTTCATCAAAAAGTGTCATTTATAAAAACCTCCAATTAAATCCGTTAAGCCGATTGCGAAATGAAAAATGCTTGCAAGCATGCAGGTTACAAGATATTTTTGCTTTTCTCTTTTTTCTCCCTCCGTCGCCTGTCGACGACACCTCCCTCGAAGAGAGAGGCAAGCTTGGCTCCCTCTCCGAGGGAGCTGTCAGCGAAGCTGACTGAGGGAGTAATTGTCCGAATTTCACAATTGCCTAAATCCGTTACAGTATATCATAAATATCTTTGCATATGCAAAAGCATTTTGATATACTATTTCACATGAGAAATAGTACTGATATACAAAAAAGAATAGACGAATTAATACAACTCGCATTCGTTGCGGTAGCTATGGTTGCGCTACTTGTTATAAGGGGTGCACTGTTTTATTATGAATCATTTGATTATATCCACTCACTAAGCAGATGGACGGCGCAGTTTCGTGAAATGACATTTTTCGAAGGTCTGGGCGCAGACGTCGGAAACTATAACCCACTCTACATGTACATACTCAACATCGTAGCGAGGGTGAATTTCCCTGATTTATATTTGATAAAAATTGTTTCAGTGTTTTTTGACCTTGTAATAGCTTTCTTCGCAATGAAACTTATTTCTCTGAAAACAACAAGCCTGAACATGCAGATTTTGGCATTTTTACTTGCATTTGCTATCCCTACGGTTATCTTGAACGGAGCAATGTGGGGACAATGTGATTCCATATACACTGCATTTGTTCTCGGTTCGCTGTATTTTGCACTTAGTGGAAAAAGCAAGCTTGCATATTCTTTTATCGGGATTGCGTTGGCATTTAAACTGCAAGCGGCATTTATGTTTCCACTTTTTGCAGTGTTCATTTTCACGAAAAAAATCAGGTTCAGGGATTGCTACTTTTTCCTCATAGCGTACATTGCAACACTGATACCTGCAATGATTGCAGGTAGACCGATAATGGAAACGCTCATGGTTTATTTCAATCAGACAGGCACTTATTTGCACCTGAATATGAATGTTGTAAACATTTGGCGATTTTTTGTGAATGTTGAATTTGAACCGTTTAGAACTGTTGGCTTGTTCGTTGGTGGTGTCGCTGTTCTGGGACTACTGTATTTCACTTATGTTCATAGGGAACGCCTTACTGAAACAAAAGACTTTATCAGGCTTGCATACCTTTTTGCAGTAATTGTTCCATTCTTGCTTCCGCAAATGCATGACCGCTTCTTCTTCATGGCAGATGTCCTATCTGTTTCCGTTTTTCTGTTTGATAAAAGAAGATGGTATGTTCCGTTGGTTACAGTATTTTGTTCATTCTTGACGTATGCTTGGCTGATTATGGGATTTGAAACACTGATAGACTACAGATGGGCGGCACTGGCACTCACAGCAGTGATATTCATTGTATTACGAGATTATGTAACTTCGCTCATGTCATCGGATAATTCGGATAATTAGGCAATTGCGAAAGTCGATGAAAGCAATGTAGGGTTGCCCACTTCGGTCGCCTGCGAGATGGGCAATAAAGGACAGTTGGTCACAAATAACCACAAAAAATGAAAGG
>Ga0123352_10017740_pt1 | contig 11342 bp, 8 predicted proteins | sample TergutLab28metaG_FD_89700 | JGI IMG/M metagenome (GOLD analysis project Ga0123352, IMG submission 89700) | Labiotermes labralis P1 segment gut microbial communities from Petit-Saut dam, French Guiana - Lab288 P1 | ecosystem: Host-associated > Arthropoda: Insects > Digestive system > Gut ... | reverse complement strand
AGGAGGTGGACGTTGGTTATGGGACATGCCAACGGGTTCTGACGGAAGAATTGGGCATGCAGCGTGTCGCAGCCAAATTTGTGCCCAGGATCCTGACAGCTGACCAGATGCAGCAGAACGTCAGCATCTGCACTCAACTTCGTCAGCTACCCTCTGACAATGAAACGTTCTTGTCTAGGGTCATTACTGGTGATGAAAGCTGGGTATACGATTATGACCTTCAGACAAAGCAACAATCCTCCCAGCGGAAAAGCCCCACGTCACCAAGGCCCAAAATGGCCAAACGAGTGAAAAGCAATCTCAAGAACATGATCATCACTTTCTTTGACATCAAGGGGATTGTGCATAAAGAATTTGTCCCAAGAGGCCAAACTGTGAATTCCGTGTTTTACTGCGACGTTTTGCGGAGACTGCGTGAAAAAGTGCAAAGACAACGTCCCCAACTTTGGTGAAAACAGACCTGGCTGATTTACCATGACAACGCACCGGCTCACACTACCGTCCTCACCCAACAATTTCTGGCTGCAAACAAAACTCCTGTTACTCCCCACCCACCGTACTCCCCTGATTTGGCGCCCTTTGACTTCTTCTTATTTCCTAAAATGAAATTGAAGCTGAAAAGACACCGGTTCGATACCATTGAGGACATCCAGGCCGAAACGCAGAAAGTGCTTGACACTCTCACAGAAAAGAACTTCCAGGATGCGTTCCAAAAATGGAGGAGACGGTGGGACCGGTGTCTACATGCAGGAGGGAACTACTTCGAGGGTGACGGCAGCCAATGGGACTTATGGTAAGTTTTATGATTTTTACAGCGTCAGACCTGAAAATTTGGGTCCACCCATGTAAATCCGTCTAGTACTTAAGTTATAGCGGTTTCAAATCCCGTCCATCTTTTTCGATGACCCTGTATTGTGTGGCACGTTTCCTTACACTACCCACAAGAGTACGTTTCGGGACTCGACCACCCAAACGACCTGATGGGGATATACATAGTGCCTAGCCCCCGTTATTTTCAGCAAGTGGCTCACCCCTCACCAGGTGACGACCGCGTGGCCTCAATACTGTGCATGCCTCTCAAACATTCCGAACAGTTTGAGGAAAAATGTGGGGCATTACTTTCCGAACAACCATCACATAAACAACTTGATATGCGCTGCAGTCACAGTCACGAAACTGTTGCCAGTTCATTGGGGATTTAAACGTTTGAATAATACTGAATTTCTTGAAGAGTAACACAGATAGACCGGTACAGTAAATTGCATCCATGCAATTAAAGCACGCCATACACCAATGTATCAGTTTATTACACAATTTTGTAGATCAGTAAGAAAAAATTCGGAAAGACACAGTTTTGGTAGCGTGTTATTTTCTTTTATTTTCAGCCTTAGTATCGGGCCTCTTTCCTTTGGATTCTTTTCCATTGGCGAAAGGAAAAGATTTGTATGAGGGTCTGCTGACCAAGAGGTTTACAACGAGGAATTCGACCTGAGAAAGGGAATGTTTTTTTGTCATTTCTTCCAGTACCCCTGTCATTCAGTCACACAGTGGAGTAAAATTATCGCTCGTGAAATTCATTTTGTCTACCAATGCTCAAAGTAGAAATTTTCCTCAACAAGATTTTATATCCTAACCCATCTGTCTGTAGGGATTCAGATGAGTAATTTGAAGAAAGTGTCCGAAGCGTAATTAGGGACGACCTAGAAACAAATCGGTGTCTTTTGCTCTAGCCAAACAGAACTACAAGACAGGCTTCATAAGCTACACGAAGATGTCACCACGGTCGAACAAGAGACTGAACTATCGGGAAAATAACAAGACCACGCGCCGATAACTAGAGGTCCAATCACCAGCGGCGCAGGCTCCGGCGCCAAGAGCGGGTGGCGGCGGTCCAATCGCTGCTAGCTCACATTAATGGCACGGCATTCGAAACGCGTGCGACGCAACTCGGACTGTGCGGGTACACAGGAATGATCATACCGGGGGTCAAATAACCACGCCACATGTGTTTCAACTGCAGGAATAAACCCCACTGACAGTGATCCTACCTTGCTAGACGTACGGAACGTGACGCTGACCGACGATTCAGAGTACGAAATAAGTGTGGGGAGTCGAACACAACTGTACATCCAAGTCCACTGCTATAGCTCCACTCAAATTAGTTCCCCTGGATAGAACTACCAGTACCACACGGCGGTCTAATTTAAATAGGCGTCAAGCAGTCTGGCCCTATGGCAACACGCTGCTTAATTGGTATACAAATCAGCACCACCACATGTCTTTCCTACAGTCACATCTTGTGTCATTTCCACTTCAACTTGGAGAAGGCACTTATGGTGACAAATGTGGACCAATGGAGAACATGCATCCTGGTTTCCGTTCGTTCTACACACACCAACATAACAATGCCTCGTGTTGAAAAACCATTCACACCGGCTGAGAAAGTGCAGCATGTTGAGATGCCTTGCGTTCTAGCGGTTGGGTGAGCCGCAGACATTGCATAAGTAAAGTAGGAAGTGTGTGCCTGATCTGAATTTAGTCCCTTGAAACATTAATTCCAGCAACAACGGGACATGGATATGCATCACCAGTTTTCACAATCAGTGGCGTATGTGGGTGGATCTCTACCTTGGAATGCGAAGTCTTACTTTGGGCTGTGTGTTCATTAAGTTCCTATCTTATACGATCAGTTCACTTTCGTTGTAGGTAGGAGAATGTTGGACCAACGGTGCTGAAGTATGATTTATTGACATGCATATTCCTGTCACAGTTGAAGCTTAATTACGACAACAGTTGAATTTATTATAAGACATAATACATCACTATACATACAGCGGATGTGTATGAGAAAATGACATGTTGCAAGTATTATAGCATACGCTGCATACGTGGTACTAATGACATTAAAAGTGCTGTAACTATATAGATAAAAAACAAGCATCACCAAACCAGAACTGTAAGCCGCTTAAGTTGGGGACTTGCTATGCACAATACCACGAAGTTGAAATTCCTAACGAAAAACACCGAAATTAAGATATATAAAACGATAAGACCAGTTGTTACGTACTCAGCAGAGACTTGGACATTTAACAGCAAAAGATGAAAACAACCTATGCATTTAGAAAGGCAAATACTAAGGAAGATATTTGATCCTGCCAATATTGACAATATATGGAGAATACGAAACAACATGGACATCGATAAATTAATAGAATGTGCAGTTATAGTGAGAATTATCAAGGCACAAAGAATCAAATGGCTGGGGCATATTCAAAGAATGGACCAAGCAAGACCAGCTACGAAACTATTAGTTTGGAAACCTATGGGAATTAGCCAGTAGGAAGACCAAGATAATGATGTCAAGAGGATGTTATGGAAGATCTAAAAAAAGCTGAAAGTTAAAAACTGGAAGGAAACAGCTAAGGATAGAAGAACTGGGAGAGACTTGGCTGAGAAGGCGAAAACCACCAAGGGTTAGTGCCAAATGATGATGACTTATGATGATTATAATAATATTCTGTAAGATTTCTTGAATGTTTGAATCCTTAAATGAAATGGTTCAAAGCCAATCGACTCTAACTGGCCACGTGGTAACCTTTTCGACACGCTGTCATATATGAGCAACCATTACATTATAAAGGTACACTATAAATTAAAATTCTGGTATATTCAGAATATACTGTTTCATCGCCAGTACCAAGTTTCGCATCACACGTGGAAATGGAGACGCTTAATCTGGCGACCTCTTGACCTATTAAAAGATTAACCTCTCGATTCCGGGAGCTCTTCTAGGAGACTTTGTCCATTTCAAAGGGCTGAATAACACGTGTGACGCCTTGACGTCTATATGACGTATAAGTCCAAATGTAATTTTCAATTAATAATTAGAAATTTCAACAAATAACTTCACACAGCCACGCCAGAGATCGATGTACTATTTTCACACGACACCCTCCCAAGCCATATAAGTCATGTAATTACACCGCGACGGGGGACACTTGTTTCAACTCTCGTCGCTAAAACGTCTGAACCATCTACTGTACATTTTAATACATCATTTAAATTTCTACCAGTGGACTTGAAGTTATTCTTAAGTGTCCTAACAGATCCTTCATCAAGACAATCGTTCGGTCTACCCAAGATCCAGTCTCCAGCTCCCAGCGATATAACACACAGTCCCTATTCTGGTGTCAGAAGTTGGGGTAGAACACAGCCCACTGAAGAAAATTCAAACATCAATTATTCTGTTTCAAGGCACGTTCATCTTCGGCAAAGCTAAAAGTTTGCATAGCGACTGCCGCGGTGTGAAGGTAAGCCGTGCCCATAGGGCGTCTCAAGGGTCGTTGCCAGGGGAAGCCTTACTGTGCGGACTTCGAGTCTTGTTTTCCCCGTCCTTGGGCTGTCGTCTGGTGATTGGGCGCCGTGGGCGAGCGAAAGGGACTAGGGGGCGGTTACGCCGGTAAACAGTTAGAGAAACAAGACGGACCCCGGACAGAACAGAAGAGGACTTGCTCGGAAAAACAGCTCTGGGGAGATGAAGAGGGACTCCTGGTGCTACATGGAAAAGAGGGGGCGGCCAGCGCTGAATATACAGTTTTGCTGAGTAGTTCCAACCACGTACGGGGCCGGTGTTCGGGTAGGCACGTGAGTTAGAAAACTTGGTTTTGTTGGTTTGGTTATTTTCCAAATTCATATTTTGGGTTGTCAGATCGTACCTACTCGACACCGGCCACCCGTTTGGTGAGGCTGAAGGGGCATTGTTCTCTCACTATATACAAGGGCCGTTCAGTGGGAAACCGGAAAAGTTGTAATCAAAATCGCGTGTACTACCAATATTGTTGTGGGTAGAGTATGTAAAGGCGGTGATCTTGAGCTACCAATAGATGGCATTGGCACGCCTGCGGCACGCATAGGAACCTGGGAAACAGTTCAACAAGATGGCGGTGCCCATGCAACAGTGCACAACGCAAGAACAGCGAAGTGTTGTGACATTTTTGTTTAGCGAAGGTGTGAAACCTATAGAGATACGTCGGGTGAGAATTCAGTACGGTGACAGGTGTATGAGTAGTACACAAGTGTACGAGTATGAATGGACTGAGAAGTTCAAGAATGGCGTCACTAGTGTGGAGGATTTTCCTCGCCCGGGTCCAGCATTCACGAGTCACGGAAGACAACATTGCAGCCATGTTTGCAACAAATGCTCTGTAAACAAAACATTCCGGTTCTCCATTGAACATACTGATAATTTGGTACTTCACGAAGTTAAGTTTTGATGCAAGTCGCTTGGATAGGTGTACAGAGCCTGTATACTGGGGTACGGTTGTGCACCGAGTGTAGGGTTGTGTTGTAAGGGCTTCGACCCAGCTGTGTGAATTAGGCACAAGGTGAATACACCTGACTTTTGTTCAAAGCTTGTAGAAGTTTGTTACAGTACCGCGGGCCTGTTCACGGCAGTTGGTGGTGCGCCGATAAGTTTCGTAACAGTTTACGATTGCTAACAGAATTGTCGTATTGGCCGTGCTGTGTATGAGACTAGGCACGAGGCAGAGATATGTAAAATAGCTCAAGTCTGGTAGTGGCTTGTTAATTGGAGCGTAGGCCTGTTCCCGCACGCTGGTGGAGCTTAGTTAAGTTTTGTAAGAGTTTACGGGTGCCCAAAGACTTGTGACAATAGCTGTATGTTTTGTATTGGGCTGCATTGTGTTCTATTTTGGTGTAATCTGTATAGGAGATATTTTGTGTGCTTTATTGCTCGCTGTAACGGCAGTTTTGTTCGGCATTAGGCTGGAGTGTGTTCAATAACTGCGTAAATTGCAAAACAGATGTTGTGTGTGTCTAAATGTTTGCTGTGGTAGCAGGATTGTTCGGCACTGAACTGGAGTGTGTTCCATTATTGTGTGGTTGGTGTAAGAAGTTGCATATGGTATTCACAATATATTCTTTATGTGCATTGGTATCCTGGAGTTGCTTGCGAGTGTTGTATGTGGCTTTGCCTCACACGTTCCCAAGAGAGAATATCTTTACGGAGCCCGACCACCCAAACAGTCGGCGGGGAAGTACATAGTGCCGGGCCCCGCTATTTCCAGCTAGCGCCTTCGCCCCTACGGGGGGGGGGGTTAGCGACCGCGTGTGCTCAAAGGGACTGCCCTGCATTGTATCAAAACTCAGCTCGATGCTGTACGACACGCTACTACGGAAACTAGAGCTCTGACCGGAGACTGTTTGTCGACACACCAGTATCACTCGCAATCACCGCGTCTTCGAGGCGAATTATTTTTAGAGGCCAATGAACAGTCTTATCTGAGAAGAAGACTCCATTAGCCATTCCAGTAACAGCTACCAGCTCAGCCCCTAAGCAGAGAGGCCACTACAAAGGATCCCGAACCCAACGTCTCGTACAAGCTGCGAACCATCTTCATCTCCGGGAACTTCGCGGGACCCTCCCCCCTGCGCACAGCCGCAGCCACGAGGGCGCCATTTGTAAGTCGCACTCAGATTGCACCCCTCGGATATTCAGCCACATTTTTAAAGTGTCACTTTAAATTAGTAACGTTTAAAGTATTAGCTTGGAGAATCAGGGAGGTTTTCCTCCGGGACGACGACATCGTTCAAAAGACCACGAGTTAAAATGTGGAATACGGACGAGCCCTGATTCCATCTAAAACTTTAAACCTTAGTTTTGGCCTGAGGTTAAGTATCTGGAAGGTTTTCCTTCAGGATGACGATATCGCCTGAATGCCTCGAGATAACTGAGGACTGTGGGCTGGGTCCTGATACATAATCGGGCCTGGTTTGCAAATCGGAAAGGTTTTCCTTCGGGACGACATCGCCCTAATACCTGCGATAACACTGCGGGACAAGGGCTGAGTTCCGATTACAAACAGACCAATTAAGTATATGCACTACCAAATCAAGGGTACTAGTGGCTGGTTACAAATAAAATACTACCATTAATTGTAAAAGACCAATTGAAAAAGGAGCATGGACGCTGCCAACACTAGTGGCGCGTATGAAAACGCATCACAGTATTGCAGTACAGGAGAAGCTATGAAGCGGATTGCTCACGCTTTCGACGCTGATAAGAGAAAATTAAGAGTTTATTGAAAATGTTGACGTGGTTTTTGAACTGGTAGACCCCAGCAAACATGACATCCTCTTAAAGTTTGTAAAAGCCAAAATAACAGGGGATGCAGATCGAAATTGATGGTCAGAGACCTGACGCATAGCTGGGAGTTAGTAAGGGAAATCCTTGAATAAAACTACGCTACTAGGCTTACTGTGGGTTATGCTTGCAAAATATTTAGTGCTACACAGAATAAGAATGAAAGCATAGCCACTTGGGGACATAAAACAGAAACTGACCTAAGGGAAGCTGCTAAGCGGGTTTGTAAGCCAGAAGAAACATTACGAGCGACTGGCCTCATTAAGCACTTGGGAAAGGCCTGTTTTGTACAAGGACTGTACAACTAACGCATACAATCTATCGTTCGAAGTAAAGGGGAGTCAATCCTCCTATCTCAGGCAATTCAAATGTCAATGGAGGAAGAAAGCGCTATTCTTTCAGTGAAAGAAAAATTTCCCACCGCAGCCAATGGGCCCCCCTTTAGGTGCAAAAATGTAACAAGTTAGGCCACACGGCCAACAGATGTTCAATACAGGATGGTTCCCCGTTCCCCATGCGAAAGCTATTAATAGCAATATGCACGGTACAAGAATAAAAATGTGTAATGCCCAAAAAGCAAAAAAAAAATCTATAAAAAACACCAAACTAAAGTTACTTAAAACAAACGCTGCAATATGGTTCAACAAGATGTGCTGAGCCAGAGGTTAAAAACCAATCAACTTAACAATCAACGGAAAAACGAGACAAAAAATCACCAACGCCATCAGATTCCGGATTAACCAAGAAAAATTCTTATATTGTAAGAAACAGCATCTCAACCGACTATACCAACTGCATCTGGAGAGGGCCCACCATTACAACGGTATGTGGCAGAATGTCCAATATGTTATAGACGAACAAATAAATGAGCTAATGGAAAAACAATACCAAAAACTAAAAAAAAAAATGGATACACTAGCACATAAAACAAGCGAAATACAAAGGATTAAAGACAAAAAAAAGTTCAAAATACCAACAAAGAATAATCAACATGAATAACATACAATCAACGAACGAATAAACTCAAACCTTAGCACTGGGACCTAAATATGCAATAGAGCAGGAACTAACACTATATAAATGAATAATACACTGAAAATGCCATAAGAGCATTAGAACCAAAGATACAGAATACATACAGACATCTAGCAACCAAACAAATCAAACGGATTACCATGTCCAATAGAAAAAATTTACTACATAAAAGACATCAAAACAACTTAAATAACAAACAAGATTTTGCAAAGTAATGATGCTACAGTACTAAAAGGAGACAAAAGTAAGGCCATAATAATAATAAATACAGACACCTTAAACAAGAAGGTTGATACATTCATAAAAGATAATATAAAGCAAATAAAGATCCGACAGGAAAATATCAAAAAATAATCCAACAAACATTACAAAATAGCAAACTCTTAATAGAAAAACAAAACCAGAAATATCTGGTGAACATAAAACCAATGGCACCGAAGCTTAATATACAGGGTGGCCGAGAAGTCACCGCACACCCAGACAATACGCACCTCATACTCAATATAAGTTACTCAGCACAGCGCAGCACGCAGTAGAGCGTAAAATGGTAGGTTGGCAACAGTGTGCAAGAAAGTCCACACGTAATTTGCCGCAGCCACAGAATTTAGTTGTGTTTTCCGTATGGCTGACACAAGCAGTTACTCTATCGAGGAGCGCTTGGTGGCAAGTGTGTGGGTGCACGAGAGACAGCACACGGGACAAACCATGTCCCAAGTGATGGCTGCGTTCCGGTAACGGTTTAAAAAGGCTCCACCACGAAGAGCGACACTGCTGGATTGGGAAAAACGAGCGTTCGCTCTTGGAAGTGTTAAAGACAGGCCGCGGAGTGGGAAAAAGCAACGCGCTTGGAAACATATGCAGCGGTTGCCGCTTCCAATGAAGGTTCCCCAATGAATTCGACACGGAAACGATCGTCAGAGATTGGTGTGCCACGGGCAAATGCAAGACCACATGAAGAAAGGCTTGAATGTGAGGCCGTATCGCCCAACCTTTGTGAATGAACTGTCGGATGGCGACATGGATCGACGCTATGAATCGTGCCGTGCTGTGCTGGACACATTCTCAAGTGCCGTATCCCGCACAAAGGTTCTTTTCAGTGACGAATTTGCCATCTATCGCAGTGCGCGCGACAGATATGTGGTGTTCTGGTCAAAGGAGAATCCCAATTTCACGCAGGAGCTGGAACACAATCCACCACATGTGATGATATGGGCGGGTATGACATCAGATTATCTTATTGGACCTTACTTTTCCGATGGACCGGTGAATGCGGCATCTTATTGGGCAATGTTGGAGACATGGCTCATACCTCAGCTTAGAGACAGAGGACTCCTGGATGACGTGTGGCTGCAACACGATGGGGCACCCACACACTTCGCTCATTCTGTGCGCGATATTTTGAACGAACGTTTTCCAGGCCGCTGGATTGGCCGTGGCTCACCGACATCTCCGGCACCATTGCCATGGCCACCACGCAGTCCTGACCTTACCACACCAGACAATCCGTTGTGGGGTATTATCAGGGGAAGAGTGGCTGCGCGTCGCTACAACAACAACGAAGATTTGCGCAGAGCTGTAGAAGACGCCTTTCGCACAATTACTCCAAAATGCTCCGACATATGTCAAAGAGGACATGGAGGCGCATCCGTTTGTGTGTCCAGCATCAAGGTGCACAAGGCGTACTAAGTGATTCAAATCAAATTATGGTAGCGTATTGGTCGGTGTACGGTGACTAACTTTAACAGGCACGAATGGCTCCCTGAGGATGGTTTTATGAAAAACCGAAACATGGAGTTCCAATAATTTTAGTGATTTATCTTTTTAATATTTAATATATTAACATTGATTTCGTGTGATTCATAAGTGCATGTGTTGGTGAAATAAAAGTGAGCTTTAACAGCTGTTTTAATTGTGGTCGTGAAGGACACGTCGCTAAAGACTGTCAGCGGAGACCGACGCATACAGGCGATTTCGGTAGAGAAACCGAAAATACTTGTGGGAGTGTCGGTAGGGACACTCGATTTAAGAGCGGTGTCGGTAGAAACACCGACAATTCAAGGGTTGGATGAGATCGGGAAACGACGGACGGAAATTGTCGAGCAACCCGACTGCTGCCCGCCGGTTCAAGTGAATGGTTGCCCGCAATTCACGGTCAACGAATGTAAGGAACATTACCATTCAAAATTAGACACCGTAACTATAGTTAAGTTGAAATTTCTCATAGATACTGGAGCAGATATTTCAGTTGTAAGGAGCACCAGTTTGAGACCAGGATTTAGCTATGAATCTACTTAGGGCATTAACCCTTTCCGCTCGACTGTCGCGGCAGCCCCGACAGCCTAAATATTGAGTTGCGCTCGCATGTCGGGTGAGACCCGCACAAACTTTTCCATTTACGTAGCTCGTGTGTCCGAGCTACCACCGCGATATTTCTTATATTGTAAGCTTCTGCAATCTATCGGGCATTCGAGGAACTAACTACTGTTGGTTTTCGTTCACGCAGTTTCTCGCCTTTCTTTTTCCGTACCGGAGTTCTCTACGTCATATGACAACAACAAAGATGGAGAACGTCAGAGACAATCCACGTGCTATACTAGATATTTTAGCCGAAAGTGAGAGTGAGTCTGATAACGAAAGTATTTTCAGTGGTGATAGTAATAATTATGAACCTCAGGAAAATGAAGATGGTGATGAAAACAATGGAACTGACGGTGAACAATCAGTAAGTGACGAAGATACAGACGACGAGCCCCCTTCTATTGATGGAGTAAATACGGTCGCCAACCTGACTTCGTAAGGCACAACTTTACTGCTGCAAATGGATTCAAGCCACCTTATCCTCCACCAAAGGAGGTAAAAGACTTTTTTATGTCATTTTTCACCCCTGAACTCATGCATGAATTCACGAAAAATACGAATGAATATGCCAAGGAACAAATAAGAAAAAAATACTCCACTGAAAGTTAGATCTTTTTGGAGGCGTTGGGTAGATGTGACAAATGAAGAAATTTTGGCATTTTTGGGTGTCATACTAAATATGGGTATGAATCCAAAACCTGAAATTCAGGACTATTTCACTGAAGAATGGACACAAAAAAGCCCCTTTTACAAAGATGTATTCAGTAGAGAGAGGTTTTTCCAAATT
>Ga0123352_10017739_pt1 | contig 11343 bp, 6 predicted proteins | sample TergutLab28metaG_FD_89700 | JGI IMG/M metagenome (GOLD analysis project Ga0123352, IMG submission 89700) | Labiotermes labralis P1 segment gut microbial communities from Petit-Saut dam, French Guiana - Lab288 P1 | ecosystem: Host-associated > Arthropoda: Insects > Digestive system > Gut ... | reverse complement strand
TGCAAGGGGTGTGGGGGGAGGGGTTTTTTGGAAAATTTTTTGGGGAAAAATGGGGGGCCCGGGTGGGGGTTCTGCCGCCCCCCCCCCCCCCCCCCCCCCCCCCGTTTCCAACGCTTAAAAAATACATGCATTTTTAGTTGCGCTCACAAAATTGCCATAAGCGACTATTAGCTTTGTCATGTCTGTCTGTCCGTCCGCCCGCACAAAAGTCTCTGCTCCCACTGGACGGATTTTTATAACATATAACATTTGATATTTGATCAGTTTTCGAAAATCTGTCGGAAAAATTAAAGTTTAAGTGAGGTCTGACAAAAAAAACTAGTGCTTCAGATGGAGACGTGCGTACATTTATGATAAATATCTCGCTCAGATCTTCTTATAATGAGAAATTTTTGAGACCAAAGTTTTAGAGAAAATGAAAATCACACATTTTGTGTTCAGTGACTTTTTTCCGAAGGTCGTGTCTTTTGTGAGATAATGTGGAAAGATATGGCAGATCCAGACAGGCCACGTACATCGCCTGTCTTGTCACTGTATATATTTACACAGTGCTTGATTAGCTGATGCTGCCAGCTTTCGCGACGGTTAAGTGAGTAATCACCCACTCTCATGTGGGCGTATATAAAATTTTCAGCGCTCGGAAATTTTTTTCTCCATATGATGTCTATAATTTAACCGCGTTGGACAAAACCGCGATGTGAGAGGGGTTGCTGTGTATGATCAGGTATAGTGTTTATGTTACTAATGAATTTTAAGAAGGTGGCACCGTTGAACTGCACCCTGACGGTGAGTCCGGACGTACTGTCTCCTGAGACATGGCCTTCTTTGTAACCCATTTAATGTTCTGGAGAAGATAGTTGTTTCATTTTTCATTTGTGATGTACGTATAACGGGTGAGTAATATTGATTAGATCATTTCCGTTAGGATATTGATTATGTCATCAGTTGCCTCCTAAATACACAAGCTCCCAGTCAATGAATTGCTGTCGTAAATAAGTAGAACAGCCTCTGAAACACTATTTTATGTTTCATAGCATGTACAGGATGATTGCAAAAGTGTGTACCACAAATTTGATGTGCGCTGTTAAGAGTAACATTGTTCTGCTTTGTGAAACGTCACTAATATGTAACAGAACATATTCTTGAGGTGCGTCATCCCCGTTGTGTTGGTTCAATAACAAAGAATTTTGTGTATTACACGTACAGTCGAACACAACTATATTTCACCTAGTAGTACATATCAATAAACCCAAATACTCACAGCATTGCTTTCCTAACCTTGTGGGTGTTGCTTCGTGTATAATGATAATGGAAGAAATTCTGTTGCATATTAGTGACGTTGCACAGGTTAAACCATTACCGCAAGATTATATGATGAATTGTTTTGTTAATTCAGTAAATTTTGATTATTTATGGAGGTATACTTAGAATGATGTTCTGAGCAAATTAATGTGTTTTGACTTGAAAGAGAGGAGGTAACAGCGGACGGCTGAAGTTCCATAATAAGAAGCTTTATCTTTGTACTGTTCACTACCTTCTGTTAAGATGATAAATTGAGGGCGGTTTAGGTGGACTGAATACGTAGCACACATGGATGGGAATAGTAATGCGTGCAAAATTTTGTTTTGAAAAATTAAGGAACGAGTAGATGTTGGAGAATTAGACTTTCTTGGATGTTGTTCTCGAGACGTAACATTCTGGGAAGGAACAATGTTCTGTGAACATAAATACAGGGTGTCCGTAAATGTTTTTTTAAAGGCTTTTCGTATTTCGTTACCAGTAGCTCGTTTAAGACATTTTTTCTAAATACAATGCTCTTGGAAGATCAACTCAGTAAGTTACAAATTAGCTCAAGACTGAAGCCAGCTGTGCATTCTGCCGCTAGGCTTACATTCTTCAGTATGGTAAAATGGCGTCCCCTCCGGAATTGGCGTTTCATGAAACGAAATCTGTTGTTACAATGCAGAGACAGTTTCGAGAAAGATGCTGAAAGATTCCCTGTGCAAGAACGATGACGAAGTTCGTGTGGTAGAACGTTGAATGTCTGCTTGATGTTGCTCGAGCCACTCGTGGAGCTCACATTGAGCTTTATTGATGACTAATTCCTATACATAAAACGTCTTTCATTGATCTTTCACTTGACATAAATTTTAAAAATGTAATTGAAATAACTGAGGAATTAAACATCAGAATTTGAAAACCCACTGACAGACACGGTGTATTTTGTAAATAACTTTCTTCAGTTCAAGTTATATTGAGTTGACGATTTATTTTTCGGGGGGGGGGGGCATCTTTTTGTGCCACGATAGTTTGCATCTTCGTATTTCTGCGTTTCGGTTATCGCTGTTCGAACCCAGCTTGGAGAGACGAAAATATCGTGTTATAATAGTTGTGCTGTTCAAATAGGTTTCTGTAATGCTTGAGCCAGTGACGTTACTTAAGAAGAATAAATTATGTTGTGTTAAAGTTAGTAATATTAAATATTATTTCATGTACTTCTCGGAATATTATCTCATATTTAATTTAAATGCATTAATTAATAAATACATGTTATAGAAGTTACGTAGTGAATTTATTATTGTAAAATATAGACATGTATCTGTTTGGTTCCCTAAATTATTCAGTCAGGTGCGATGCTTTACCGCTAGTGAATCGGGGGGGGAGGGTGTGAGTTTTAATGGGTGGCTGTGATCTACGGAGGAGTCGTAGATGTTCTGAGCATCAGGGATCCTCACATCTTGAGCCAGCCAACTTAGAGATGTAATTTATTAGAAATCTTTAACATTGGAGGTCATTTATTCTCTTAACCCCACCCCCTTTCCATACTTCCTCTCTTGCTCATTTATAATTCTGAAAATCTTTTACATTTCGGCAAAAGTTATGTTTGTTTCCTGGAGTAAGTTATGGATAGCACCGCTATTAAGAGATAACCTATGGTGGTGATGTCATCGGCAGGAACTGGTCCAATAAATCAAACCCTCCTCTTTTACCCCTTACCATCCACCTCCCTTAACCCCCTTCTCGAACCATCCACCCACTCAACCAACTCCACTCCGCTCCCTAATGGCTTAATTGAATTTCGATTATCCAAATATGGCGCGGAGTCTAGAGCAAAAGGAGATAAAACTACTATTCAGATCGAAAAACAATGGTGACTAAGTCGTATTATATGAATGCAGGTTGTTTCGGTGTGGAATGGAAGGGAACATTGGTATTATTGGCTAAGTTTTGGAGGAAGGACGGGGAAGAGCTTGTAATATGTGTCGTAGTACACACTAATTATGGCTAATTGATTTTGAATCGCTGGCTAAAGGGCGTGATACCGGTGGATGCGGCATAGAATAACTGAAAGTTCTTTTTTTAAAAATTAGCTTTAATTTTGGATACTTGCAACGCTGTGAAATAAAGCACTTTTCTTTTTTGCTGTAATGCTGACACAGTTATAACATTCCTCATATATGAAGGGTTTTTCATGTGCAATTTTGATCCGATTACTATATCAGTTTAAGACTGACTGATCAGTTGGATTAACATTTCAGATCGAAATGTAAGCACCTGACCTTATCTTTGCTTGTTTTTAGTGACTTTTATTCACATAAAATATGCTGGTAATACCTCTGTGGTGGTCTTCTCTTGAATTTGACGGTGACTCTTCGTGTCCACCCGAGTTGTCATCATATTGCCATGACGCAGTTCTCCGGAATTCGGTCACGACGTGCCTTCGCCTTATGCAACGGTTATATCTTCATGAATCCGTGCTCGGGGAGGGGGGGGGGGTAGTAGATGTGACACATCCTTCGCAGCAGATGCAGTGATTGTATAATTGTGACTCTGTCGTCTTGTTTCAGACAGTGACATTTTCTCCACCAACGATGTAATAATTATACCATCATTACTCTGGCTCTCCAGAAATATTTATGGAATCGAGATGAAAAACGCAAAAGTACGATTCGCTGTAGTATTGGATAGACTTTCGTAGCTGCGTGTTTTACTGTTGTACCTGTACATTCATGGAAATCAGTCTTATATAAAACCCTTGTCTGAGAGAGTGGTTGATTGAATGAATGAGTAACACCCTGGTAGCCATGATCACCTGTGACATCACTCCTGGTTGTCAGGTTATAGTAGAAGTTGAGAAAAACTATATCCTCTGTGGGTTACGCACTGAGGCCGAAGAAATAGTTATAATTTATACAGTGCGGCCGAAACCCCAGTTGAGCATCAAGAATTTAATAAACCCTAGCATAACGAGATGGCAGCACACCTTTAGATGAAATTAACGCTTGATTTACTGTAAACATCAAGAAAACCCTTTTGAAAGAAGCCATGAAGTAATGCGTGAGCATTGTGGTAGCGTACCATATGACGCTCACGTGGGTATTTCTTCATAATATAGAACAGTAGTTTACAAAGTGTGCTTCGCGGATCACAAAGGATCCGCGACCAGTTCCCAGGACATCCGAGGAAATATTTGTGTAATGGCTACTCTGAAGTTTACTCACTTTTTTAATGAAAGGGATAATTTTTTTAAAATAATCGCCGAAATTCTTTAATTGGCGATGTGTTTACTTCTTATGATCGTTATGTTATGTCAGTCAGGAACAGCCAGTACCCACGAAGCGAGCGACAGTCATTTTAATTGAGGTCAAATCATGCAGTTCTTTGTTACAGGATGCTATTGGTCTGTATTCATAGCTACTTAGAATCAGTTCTGAGATATAAATTTTTATTTTGGATACCAATCATCCGGGCATTCTATATACGTGAACAAGGATTTGAGGAACTGTCATTTTTCTAAGCAAGAAGGGCTGCTCGGACAATAAAGTTTGGGAAACGCTGATGTAGAGAACTCGCTTTTAAAGGAAGGTTGTGACAGTGTCAGTTGTTACGTTAAGTTACTCAGAACACCCGAGTAAATATCAACCCATGATATGCCTATGCAGGCACAGAGGGGAGGCAACCGGTTCTGAACCTCGGCACTAGAAGGGGTGAGTGGTTGCATTCTGCCCCGGCCGCTGTATCGCCGGGAAAGAACCGATACCCATTGTACAGGCAGCTGAACACCCAAGTACCTTTGTGACTTTATGTAACGCGTGAAACCTGAGTGCGTACCAGGAGCAGGACCGCAAAATTTGGGTCAAGTATGTGTTGAACATTGTAATGTGAATGGGCAACGATCAAGTTTTCTCAGGCTTGAAGACGGGGGTGGTATAAAGCTACGCTGTTCCATGTACTCGGTGCTGTGTACAGATGAGAGCTGAGCTTCACGCTTCGATCTCTGTACACCATGGAAGTAAGCTCCCAGAACACACTAATGGGAAACTGGGTGTTCTGCAGAGCCAGTCTGGACCCCGGGGTGTCCAAGACAAAAATTGCTGCCCATTCCAGAAATGAAACTTTCGCGTCAGGCTATTAGCCAGACACTTCACTGGTCTAGCTAATTGCAGAAACAAAATTATTCAGGAGTGTATGGAGCAGTTTGCTGATATCTGTGGCCGCGAGGTCAAAGGCGCTTGTTGTACGCTGTTAGGTCGCTGGAACACTGGAAACAGATTAGAATTCCCACCCGAGACTTGAATGTTTACAGCATCCCTCCCTCCTGGAAGTTCTTGTCATGGTCTATTTCCTCAGCTTGTCTAATAAGGATTTAGGATATGCGTACTACGTTAGAGAAGAGACGGTACAGGTCCAGTTCAGGTTGTAATATGGGCAAGTAAACCAGGCCTATAGATCACCAGGCTTATTGCTGCGTGAGTAATGTGTTATATAAGATGCCTTTTATTTTCTGTCGTTCCAAACAAACCACGAATTCGTCATATACCTATATGCCTGCTGTCAACCGTACAATTATAAGGCCTAATCAGTGTGCAGTATTTATTTCGGAGATTAATTGTACTGGAAATGAAGTCAGAATCCTAAAGAATTGCATCATAAAGTAGTAATTGATTCCTCTTTCGTTGGCAGTTTTTCGTTTTGATTCGACTTTGACTTTGTTGGTTGGGGTTCAACTGAGTGGTGAGGGTTTTTGGAGGGCTGGTTATGAAATGACTTCAACAGCAATATGGATGTTGGGCCGGGTTTCTGTCCGTCCCGCAACAGATGACATTGCTGGGAATTGGTCTGCTGGAGAGGCAGCACATATTTTAGTATTCTCCCATGACGTATCATCAGTCACACTGTGTCTGTATCACATCTGGCATCACTCTTCCGCTTCCAGACTCCTTGTAAGCAAGTTCGGTATAAGTCTTATGCCAGTTCTCGAAAATAATACAGGCATCTTGTCTCTAACTTTTGCGTTCTGCAGGTCACATATGCATCTAGTCCAGTAGCAGCCTAATCCTTACCGAGAATGTTCACCTTAACAGAATTCGTGGCAAGATAATAGTCGCTTATCCTGCCCAATTCATCCACTATTAAGGAAAGAGAATTTTATCGCAGTGTTCACAAAAAGATGTAACTACGCGGCATTGATTCCAAATTTTATATTAAATATCTTTAATATTCATTTATAATGATCTTTCTGTCTACATTTAGCTCTCCCATGTGGCCTCTTGCCTTCGTTATTACAGGCTAAAATGTTCTGTGTGTTTGTCTCATGTATGCTACATCCCTATCAAAATCGTCCTGCGTGATTGGATTTTCGTAATAATACTGGGTTACGGTTACAAATTACGGAACCGTTTTTTGCACTGTTTTCTCTAGCCCCTTGTTGCCATTACACAAGTTCAAATATTCTGCTCGCACTCTTGTTTTCAGGACGGGGTGCCAGTGGGGGTTCAGAAACCTGGGTGCTCATACACACAAAACGTGTATATATAATGTATATTTTATTAATTAGATTTTTAGACGTGAAAGACAAGAACATAATTTTAGCAAGCATTATCCGAAATTAGTCTGCTGTTAATATTTTCGGAATTTAATTTTTGTTTGTTAATGTCGGCACCAAATAGTTCGACTATGCCACATTTTCTTTACATCAGGTGCAGCTGAGGTGTTAGCTTAACTCTTCGGCCATTTTACTGTGATGAAAAGAGTTCCTTGTACATTCTGGATCTCGTTATTTAAGTGGTATTATAGATCAATGACGGGAAGATGAGGAAGAAGACTTTAGCAGTTACTTGATGAAGAATGTACTAGATCGCACTCTGTGGAGAATTCGCTTTGGAAGAGACTATGGACCTGTTGTAAGACAGACAAGAGAATGAATGAATAGATCAGTGAGTCTTAGGCGGGGTTCCGCGTACTGAGTCGCGCTTGCTTGGTATTGAATAAGGGTTTTTAATTAGGCCTTTTATAATCGTGGTTTTGTAGTCATTACTGCTAGGAAAATTGTTTTTGTAATAAATTTGTACGTTGGATTCATAAGTATGTTTCTTATTTGTAAGTTCTGGGGCTTAAAATCTAGTCGCTAATTGTGCCTAGGAGTCCGGGAGTTGAAAATAATTTTTACGAGTGGCCCGCAGAATTAGTGAGTCTGCGTCAGTGCCGACGAGACTGGGGGTATGCCGGTGCAAATTACCAGGTCCTGGCGGTCCGGAAAGGACCCGGAACCCGTTTATGTTGCATATGTTTTTGTCTTCCTGGGTGGTATCATAATTTGTCGATTGCACCAATTTAACCTTTCAGACCAAGCCCAAATAACTCTGCAATTGGGAATCTTTCCTATGTGGTGTAAAGAGTTTTAGCCAGTCCATCCTTGCTTGGGGGAAGGGGGGGGAGGAGCCTGATTTTTTTTACCCCGGGCGTGAACCCACTGTCGGTGGCCCTGGACTTCGTAAGGGGCCCGTTATGCCAGAAAGGTTGAGATACGCTAATGTAGACAGGGGCACTGCCTAGCTTACTACGGCATTGTTTTCTTAATATTTAAGATTTAGCCCGTAGAAATACACAAATAGAATGTACATAGTGGATAGTGGGGTGAACGGAGATATTCCCCTCATTTGAAGAACATGAACAGTACAAATTTTGATGTTTTGCTGGCCGTGCATCTCAGTACATTTATCTTAGTAATTAACCAACTTGATGCACAAAATTTTGTTTTACAATAAGTTTATTTCATGCTTCTACATGTTTCGAGCCAGTTTCGAGTTGGACCAGTCCTCTCTCAACCTGTGCATGGGACGGCCACCTATAGGTGTGATGATACCAGAGGCTGTGTACTGCAATTTTGACCTCCTGATGATGAGCACATGTGCTCGAAACATGTAGAGGCGTGAAATAAACTTACTGTAAAACAAAAATTTTGTGCATTAAGTTGGTAAATTACTAAGATAAATGAACAGTACAGTTCGAAATGCAGTGTGTGTTGTTCTCCTCTTCTTGTTTGGCTGGAGAAGCTGTCACTTCTATCTCGCAGCTGGACGTTCAAGAGAGAAAAATTCTTCGTTTGGAAAGATCAGTAGAAATATCTTGAAAAAGCAAACATGTGTAAGGACCGTGATGCTTGACCGCAGATGTTGCTGATAGTGAGGCGTGAACCCAAATTTTTTCGGCTTTTAGAATGGTCGCGGCGGACAGACGCAGTAGCCGGCACTTCATAACTAACTCCTTGCAGCATAGTCATTCTTGAGAAGCTGTTAGTTCTTCAGCTGTGCAAGAAATTCTCCTCATTCTGTAGCACCCGGAGGCCCAAGAAACACTGCTGCTTGTCCCTGTTCTGAGCTGTAAGTTGTAACCAGCACGGTCACACTGTGTCACACCCTGCACTTTATGTGGGATTATTTAACAGGTGAGTTGTTACTGCACTCCTGCTCCTCATCAAAACAGTCTTCATTACAGAAACAGTGTCACTGTTAGCGTGATTCCGGATACGTGCAGACATACAGGACAAGAAATGCTGAACTTCGAGGTTTGAGGTTTTCGCAGCGGTGTAGCTGAGTATTCCGTCAATGGGTAGTCGAATCCAATTACCCATTGACGCAGCTCCACGTCCCAGAAGAACGGAATCCTGAAGTGGGGCATTGTATGAGCATTCTGCTTCTCACCCAAAGTACAATAACTGACATTGTGTGTGAACTGATGGAAAATCCAAATTACACTGTCTGACTGACAGCAATAAATCAATACTATCTCATATTTTTATGTATTCAAATTTCTTAATTTATGAAGGACTTTAGCGAATGCTGTTTACTCTACTCCTTGAACATTTATTTTTGGTTTATTGAACTACCTTGTAAATTATGTTATTTGATTGTGAAGGACAAGATAGACCGTTGATGGTTCTTCTGTTGCAAACTATAACTTAACTTCTCAAGTAAGGTGGCAGGTCAAACAAAAATTCTTTATGTCGCTTATGAATTGATGGTAATACGTTTTATGGTCTCCCAATATGTATCGTATAAGGTAGTGGTGGGTGGTGGAGGGGTGTATGTTGCATCCATTTTTATTCTCAGAAATCCAGACACGCTTCTACCGCATTTGTATAGCTGTCTTGCTATTAGATATACTACAATACCATATCAAAAATCAGCACAACCCCCGTGGATTCCGCGAAAGGTAATATTGGTGATGTTGCCACCATGACGTCTCTCTCTATCTCTCTTATTTCGTCCCTTCCTTACTGTATTTTGTGTTCAATTTCGTCTCTAGAACGTGCGCAACTGGGGTGGGTGGGGAGGCGAGTCCCTTCTATTGGGAATTTTTGTGGCATGTCGTTTGACATGAGACCAAAATAACATTTCTACTTGGGATTGTTTCTAGGACACATTATGAACGCGTGTATAGAGTTGCGATATCTTGGGCAGAAAAGGCTTCGTAGCGTGTGTGGATCTTGAAAACTGAACAGTTTTATAATACAGTTAGCAAAAGAATAAGTGCAGGAATTCTTTTTATTCAGTTCAAAAATGTCTTATACTTTTGCTTTCCAAAATTCCAAATACTAAGACAGAACGACTTTTTAGTTCTTACTGACTAAGGGTAAAGTCCCTATACACGTCATGAAGGCGTGTGGGGGAGTGGAGTTATAACTGCAACCATTCTTAACCTCGGCACGAGATGTGTGTGAGTGGTCAGCTTTATGATCCGGCCCCTTTACACCAAGTACGAGTGCCAATGTTATTCGTTGAATGGCAGGCTGGCTGGTTCTCAGAGCCGGTCAGGCCTCTCGCCCCTGTAGGGAAACGCACAACATTCCTCGATCTCCCATTATCTGGCATAGTCACTAGGCGTACTGTACGCGTTATTTTGTATAGCTGTGAAACTTGCGTCTTATGTGGAGTGAAATCCTATACTTTCGAGGACAAAGAATGCAATGAAGTGTTGTCGGACGGTCAGCCGTATCAGTATGGGATGAATTAGCGCCATTTCAGAAGCTGTCTCTGCGTCCTTTGTCAGGGATTGAATCTATCGTCACATCAAGTCCTGGTAACGGGGCGACAGAGGTAGTTTCCATAACGTGGTAATTCGTTCCGTACAAACACAGCTATACTCTGACAAGCTGCTATTGCGGGGTCCTTTTATTTGACAACAGTCTTCCCAGAATCTAACGTGCTTAATCCATGGAGCAGAGTCCTTCTTGAGAAGCTAACCTGTTAGCACCAAGTCAAGAAATTCCCCGCATTTTGTGTAACCCGAAGGTTCATTACTACATTCACAAGTGTCCGCCCCCTGTCCCTATCCTGAGCCAGCTCGATCCAATCCATACCCCCACATCCACTTCCTGAAGATCCATCTTAATATTATATTCCAATCTACGCCTTGGTCTCCCATGTGGTCTCTTTCTCTCATTTTTCCCACCAAAACCCTGTATACGCCTCTCCTCTCACCCATACGCGCTACATGCCCCTCCTATCTCATTATTCTTGATTTTATCACCCAAACAATTTTGAGTGAGGAGTACAGATAATTAAGCTCCTCATTATGTAGATTTCTCCGCTCCCTTGTTACCTCGTCCCTCTTAGGCCCAAATATTCTCAACACACTATTCTCAAACACCCTCAACCTACGTTCCTCCCTCATTGCGAGCGACAAAGTTTCACACCCATACAAAACAATAGGTAGGATTATAGTTCTGTATATCTTAATCTTTAAATTTCTGAATAGCAACCTGAAAGACAAACGATTCTGCGCTGAATGATAGCAAGCATTCCATCACATCAATCTCCTCTTAATTTCTCCCTGAATAGAATTTTGATGTGTTAAGGTTGTTCCATGCGAAGGAAATTATCGGGGATCATCAATGTGGTTTTCGACGCAACAGGTCGACGATTGATCATATATTCTGCATTCGCCAAATACTTGATAAAAAATGGGAGTACAATGAAGAAGTCCATCAGCTTTTTATAGATTTCAAGAAAGCTTATGATTCAGTTAGGAGGGAGGTCTTATATAAGATTCTCATTGAGT
>Ga0123352_10017736_pt1 | contig 11344 bp, 9 predicted proteins | sample TergutLab28metaG_FD_89700 | JGI IMG/M metagenome (GOLD analysis project Ga0123352, IMG submission 89700) | Labiotermes labralis P1 segment gut microbial communities from Petit-Saut dam, French Guiana - Lab288 P1 | ecosystem: Host-associated > Arthropoda: Insects > Digestive system > Gut ... | reverse complement strand
CTCCTCACCCAATATTGTGCGGGTGATAAAATCGAGAAGAATGAGATGGGCTGGGCATGTGGCGCGTATGGGTGAGGAGAGGGGGGTGTATAGGGTCTTGGTGGGGAAACCAGAGGGAAAGAGGCCACTGGGGAGACCTAGGCATAGATGGGTGGATAATATTAGGATGGATCTCCAGGAGGTGGGATGTGGGTGTATGGACTGGATTGGACTGGCCCAGGATAGAGATAGGTGGCGGATGCTTGTGATTGCGGTAATGAACCTAGGGGTTCCGTGAAATGCGGTGAATTTCTTGACTAGCTGCAAACCAGTTAGCTTCTCAAGAAGGACTCTGCACCATGGAGTAAATAAGTATTGGTACCACAGTATGACATTTGGTGTCTGTAGTGTGGCACGTTCGTCCATACTATCCCTACAAGAGTACAGCATTACAGAACTCAGCCGCCCAAACAGCTGACGGTGATCCCTACAGTGTGAGCCCCCAGTTTTTCCAACGAGTGCTACTTTCTGTTAGTGTGTTGTGACCCCAAGGGCTTAAGTCACCGCAGTGCCTGCCCTAATGTACTTATCTCAGGTTTTGTTCCTGCGTGTGGGCCTCTAGGTGTCCCAGATGCATACTCACTAGTCATTCCAATTGCACCGGTCTGTTTAGAACCATACCTGCACACGTATCGCATTGCTTGTGATTCATTCACCTGACAGGACATGTTGCACCACTGTAACACATTTGTTATTAACCCTTTAAATGCCAAATTAAATCCCATCTGCCCTTTGCTAGCATTATTCGGAGTTCACCATATTCTCCACTTTAGCAGGTAAAGAGTTAAGAGTATTTAAAATGCAGTAAGAGTTCAGCATTCAATAACTGTATATTATACACCTGTGATATGGTCCTGTCAGCATATGGTAAGGGCCATAAGGTTCGTCATCCCCGTTGTGTTTATAATTAGCTAGGTTGGGTGTATGTACTAGTCTAACACAACTATATGATGGTAGAGATATGTATAGAATTTATTACATAAAGAACAACTACATGTTTCAACCCTTTACATTGGCCATCTTCAGGTTGAGCAATGAAAAAACTTAGTAAGCAGCTATACACGAGTTATGTGGGTTGTGTACAGTGGGGAGGTAAGAGGTGAATTGGGTGGGAGATCTCGCATGTGTTATATAGGATGGGTGGTGTGGGTACATGGGTTCTGCTATTATATGCTATAACTATAGAATCTACATTTATATAAAATTGCACACTGTGTATTTATAAGCTAAGTGTACATGTACATATAATCTCTACAAACATAAGATGATACCATAGATGCAACTATATTAACCTAGAATAACATATAATAGCAGAACCCATGTACCCACACCACCCATCCTACACAACACATGCGAGATCTCGTACCCAATGCGCCTGACTATGTGTGTGTGTCGTGTGTTATGCTGCGTGAGCCAGTGTCACGCAGCATAACACACAACACACATAGTCAGGTGCATTCTCAGCAGCGTACCACTTACACAATACGACATGCTGCCACAGCACCAATTTAATAGAAGGAAATTAATCAGTGAGTGTTTTTAAAAATGTGACTTTAGCAAGCTCCCTGAAGATGATCTTAGGATTGAAACATGTTGGAGTGATTTTAAATGTTTTAATGTAAAAAAATTTTATGTATGTGCATTAGTTGGTGTGCTAATTAAATGACTACAAAATGCACAGTGCAACAATAAAGATTTTTGGCCAAGTTTGTAGTATCGTGGCATTTACGTAGAGACACTAAGAACAATCATGAAAAACCTCAGTAAGATCTCTGGGCTGAGATTTTAACCGTTGACCTCCTAAATATAAAGTATTGATTCATTCATTTCAGTTCAGTTTATTCAATTCCATCAAATTCATTTCAAGTCCAAGAACCACAAATTTTGGTGATATCTAATGCGACTGCTGTGCACATGTTTTTACTTTGTCATTGAAGGAAATGGTCCCTATTTAGTGAGCATAGCTGTGAGTATGTTGAATGAGCTGCGTGCAGCTCGTGGGGGGAGGGGAGATAATTTCTCCAGTTTTCGGATTAGGTGTGAGCAAACCTGCCTCCTAGAAAGCTAGTGTGGTACGAAGTGTCTGTAAGAGACATGACATTTTGACAGATTTTTTTGTCACAATTTGAACAGTGAAAGGATGACATGTGACATACACATGGGGGAAATTCAGGCAACCTAAATGGTTTTGTTAGAATACTGAGAAGTCATTGAGTGTAAAGTGAAATGATAATGTTAAATTGGGTCTTGGAGAAAGAGAGTGTTGACGTATGAATGGAATTCAGATGATGGCTACTGTTTAAGTTGTTGGTAGACTGTGATAGCATAATATGAGCCATGATCTTGTTTGTGGAGGTGCTTAGCATCATCCAACTAAATATGTGCTGGTGCCTTATGTGTATCTGATGTGTAATGGACCGTGCATCATTGTGATAACTGAAGAATAAAAAACCAACTAGATGCCACTTATTATTTTATTGTACTTCTTATAGGCTCAAATTTACATTAACGCTAACCCCTCCATTTTTACAGAACGAAACGACCAATGTGGTAATCAACATCATAGTCGTGAGCTCCTGATGATGGGCATAGTGATGCTCGAAACATGTTGAGCCTATAAGAAGTACAATAAAATAATAAGTGGCATCTAGTTGGTTTTTTATTCTTCAGTTACCTTATGTGTAGTTTGATGTATGTGAGAAGTGTAATATTAAAATTTGCTTTTCCTCCATTGCAGGTTCAGAGTTTTGAGCAGGTAGGGGAAACTCAGTTTTTAACAACCATCCATGATGCAGACAACATCAACCATATTGTTGTGTTTATGACAGGAACAGTTCCATTTCCACAAGGCATGGGAGGTTTAGGTTAGTATTAGAATAATTTAAATAACTAAGAATATTAGCATCTGCCAGGATAGCATTGTCAGTATAGGATGGAATCTTGGTAGGGGGCAAGATTTTCCACACCCATCCAAACTGGCCCTGGGACCCACCCAGCCTCCTGTGTAGTGACTACTGGTTCATTCCTGGGGGTAAAGTGGCTGGTGCATGGCGTTAAGTACCTGCTGAGGTTAAAGAATGAGTAGAGCTGTACCTGTACTCCTCGTCTGCCTTCATGGCAGGTTATAGGTTGAACTTTAACAGTATTGACAGAAACCATATTTCAGCATTGTTTAATACAAAGTCCCATCAGTGGACATGTTTATGAGTCATTTCCTTTCTGCTCATATTATCGTATTTTCCAAGGATTCAGTATCATTCCTGTTCCTTCTCCATCTTCAATATCAGAGGACATTAAATATCAGAAATAGTACAGTTGCTAAACAGCATTAATGACATAATTTCAGTGTATTTTAGTTGGCCTGATCCAAATGCCCCACCAACATGGCAACTGTTAGGACACTTAGCCGAGGATAAGCCATCAGCCATCTTCAAAATCAGCGGCTTGAAGAAGGGATGTGTTGGGATTAATGATATGGGACCAAACATGAATGCATTTGGTCAGCAGTTATTTTCTCATAACGCCCAAATTGGGATTTCGGTGGAACCCATATTGCAAGTACAGCAACAGTCGGCATTGGTAACGAATCAGACTGCGAGCAATTACGTGCTGTTCTGTCAAAAGATGCTGGAGAACTTCTTGAATTACGCTTCAAGTTTTGGTGTTACTCAAGCGCATATGACGCCAAATCCAAGTGAGACTTTCATTCCGCTGTCGGTCCTACAGTTATGGTACAGTACCTTCGAGAGGAGACTGCAGCAGAACCCGAATTTCTGGCGTACTTGAATGGTGCACTGTGAATAACTTCCCACTAGCATATTATAGATGTTACATGCTTTGAGAGTATGGCATCAGTAATACGTATGGGGTATGCACATTGAAGAATTGCAGGTGGATATGTTGACATCTTATGTTAAGAGGTTTTTTTAATAAAATCATGTGTTTCTTGGTACTTTATTGAAATATATTTTTACCATTGTACATACATATATATTCAGAGAACTGCACATGTAAATACCTTCTAATTGAAACGTGATGCCATGGTTCGTATGTCGTCCACTATAAGACTTTCTTAAAGAAAAGCTGAGATATTAAATTGTTGCGGTTCATTCTTGATTCCTGTATTGGTCTGAAAGATGAACACAGTTTGGTTGTGTACTGGAAGTGTTTAAGTAACAAGAAGCATTTCTTCATCCTTAATTTTTGACATTTTAGATTGGGAAGTTTGCTTGTAATTTTCAATACAGTTTTGATTTTTAATATCTGCAATATACTTTCAAGTATATTCTGTATTTGAAATAGTATGCCTACTGTAATTTGCATTGATGGTTCCTGTATGTGAAACTATAAAATTGTGTTCCAGGGGGTTTGATTTTGTGTTAAGAATTTGATTTTGAAAATGTGAATTTTCATTTGTTCTGGTTCACATATGTAGACCTCAGTTACAGGTTCTGGATTAACCATTTAAACGCCAAGTTAAATCCCATCTGTCATCTGCTGACATTATTAGGTGCTCACCATATTCTTCACATTAGCAGAGTAAGGGTTAAGGAAATTTTATATCATTCAGTAAAATTGACACTGATATGTTGAGCTATTTGATGATGTGCTTCAATGAAAGCAGTTAAATTTTCTGCCATCTGCTGGCATTATTAGGAACTCGCTGTATTCTCCACATTAGCAGAGTAAGGGTTAAGGACATTTTACATAGTTCAGTAAAATGGACACTGATATGTTGAGCAATTTGATGATATGCTTCAATGAAAGCAGTTAAATTTTCTGCCATCTGCTGGCATTATTAGGAGCTCACCATATTCTCCACATGAGCAGAGTAAGGATTAAGGACATTTTACATCGTTGAGTAAAGTGGACACTGATATGTTGAGCTATTTGATGATGTGCTTCAGTGAAAGCAGTTAAATTTTCTATTTTATGCTCTTTTATTGTTCAACTAAACATATCATCTATGGAGTGTTTAATCAATTCCCTGAGGAAAGTGCAGTACGATATCTTTTACTCAGTGCTAGTTGGACAAGAGCTATGTCATCTCATCTGGGTATGTTTTCTGTTTTATTTTTCACTTGGAGTAGGTCAGTGCTTGTGAGAAGTGTTTTCTGTTGAACAGAGAGTGTTCATTTGTACTGATTTTCCAAAGGACACGTCATTGAAAAAATGTCGCTGAGAGTTGTCTATAAAACACTGTCGTCATGACAAGCAGAATAGTGGGAAAATTTCGAGTCAAAGGCTTAGTGCTGTCTTGTGTGCTGTGAGTGCATGCGAAGTAATGGGGCGTGTGGAGTGTGATCGTAGCTGAATTAGGCCGCGATCACTTCCAGTAGTTCCTGACCCTTGTACTGTATCACTCAGAGTTAAATAATGTGGGTTGGTCACAGTGCGGTACAATAAATGACAAAAGTACTTTCCTTCGCTGTAGTATTCAAAAGAGATTCATTTTTTGGGCTTTGCAAGTCTAAAAATTGTTTTAGAATTGTGTAAAGGTGTTAACATTTCGAGTATGATTCATTGTTGTGTACAGTATTCCATGGCCACTGTATCAGCATATCAATCATTGAATTAACACTGTTCACGGAATCGAAGACTTCTTTTGTAACCTGCAGTAGAGTAAAACTAAATATGCCATTAACAAATTACATAGTAATTCACACCTGAATACCTGATTATAGCACTAAGGTTTATTGAATGTTGACAATATAGTAATTTGAAATTCAAACAAATGTAGCGGTGACCCATGTGTCTACACACAGACCCAGCTGCGTACTCTTACTAAGTTTGAAACTGTTGCATGATTTGTTTGAACCTCCACTCAGATAAATGTCTCAGACAACAGCAACATGGCCCAAATTGTAGACTAGACATTCTTTATAGTGGTGTAATATTTGGTGCTGTAACAGTGGGGGTGACTGGGCTGTGTAGATGATGTCTTCTGAGATGTGACAGTTTGTGGTTTAGTGGTAAGTAGCAATATCTTGGGGGGAGTCAGCTGCTGGCGTGTTGAGGGTGGAAGAGTCAGTCATGTAGGACAAAGCACCAAAATGCAGATTAGGGAGTACAAGGCTTAGGACAAACCAGTGGGAGGAGTGCAGCCTGGTAAATCTGTGGCCATTAAAAGCATATGGTGTTATAATGCAGCCCATGTGTTCCTCCACCCATGCTACATCTTGCTGTTCTACCCTGTTCATGAAGGCAGTGGGTTCCTTCAAAACATGGGGACATAGCTACCAGACTAGATAGTATCACACCCTAGAAGATGTGTTATTGTCACTGTCATGAGATTCTGATATCTTACACTTGCCTGTATAGTCTTCTTCCATGTGCACATGCACAGACATGCGCACACACATGCCAAGCTTTGTTGAAATCTGATAGGTTCATTCTGTGTGCTGTATTTGGCTTGCAGTTATCCACGTGTGCATACATGCATGTGTGCAAGTGCAAGAACACGTGCACAATAACTCAAAATGCTGTGGGCGGAATAGTGAAAGGACAGCCATTGTATTTGACTGCTTTGACTTAAACAAAGGCACTAGTGCTTTATTCATACATTTTGTGCTTAATATTTAGTTAATTGAAACTGGTAATCCAGAGGTATTCGAAAAATGAATATGTGCCTGGAACATACTTGGTATGAGGTATTTATGACCCTCGTTATTGTGTATACTTTGGTTTAATCGTGTACTGATGTAATTTACATTGTTATATTGATAATAAATTTTGTAATTGAATTAAAATTTTAACATCACAGCAAAGTTAGTAAAGGATTTCAAAAGATTTATGTCTTTGAGGATTGTACATCTGCTGTTTTGTTTGTAACTGTCTTTACACTTCATGTATCTAGTGGTAGTCCAGTTTTGACCGTATCCTGCTAAGCATGCTCTGTATGTCATAAAATCCACATCACACTTGAATGCCGTTGGACAATGCTGTTACAGACACTTAGCATCCATCATAAAAGCAAGGGGGGGGTTTGTTCAGCTGACTGACGGCCATTCAGTTACTTGAGACAACCATGGCCAACTGTTACTGTGTATTTTAAATGTTTATTTTGCTGAAAGGAGTTATGTCAATTTATTAGCCTCATGGAACTGTCATATTTACTTATACTAGACAACACAAGGAAATTAAGAAGTGTTTTGAAGTGCAGACTAGTACTTTGTTTTTACACAAAAAAGTGGGCATGTCAGACAGGGTCATAAGCACATGGGTAACCTATTATGTCACAGAAGTGGGTAATTATAGAGCTAACACTGTCCTGTCTTTGTTTAAAGAACGAAGACGAAAAGTAACCACTAAATGATACTTTTAGAAGAACCCAAGGTTTCAGCAGCACTGGTACCAGTGTCACTGGACTTAAATGTGAGCTAGTTCTGTCCACCACATTGTAACCGGCCAGGGTCCGTAGTTCAAATCTCGGACTAGGCAGCCAAGAAGGTGAGATAAACCGGTCATCAAGCGTTGGCTAGTTGATATATTGAAAGGGAGGAGGTAAAGTTTGTTTGGTGTGCACTTGCCAGGCTTTATTAATGAGACTGTTGAGTTCCCCCTCCCACACATGAATTGATTCTCTGTTTGCGATGTCAGGTATGAGCAATTCACTGTTGGTATCTGATCACCAATGCTTAGGAGGTAGTCAGTTGTGGTCAGATATACGCTGTTCCCGGTTGTGAATGCTAGATGAACAACGAGCAACCAAAAGTTGTTGGTGCAGGAACAGAAAGTGGTTGGTGCTGGAACCTCAGTGCATAAAGAGTACTGAAAGAGCAAAGCGGTTTCTAATTCCTCCTGTATATTCCTTGAGAGGGATCTGTGCCTACGACGAGCTACAAACAGTTGTAACCAAAGTCGGGCAAGTCAAACAGATGGTTACAACATGTGCTCACAAAGTACGAAGGCACATCCAAAATTTTCTGCACTCACTGCTAGGTCAGAGAAGAGCAAGTTGTATGTACTGCGTTCTGTCATGGTGCGGTAGTAACGGTATCTTCTGAGGTACTGTGTTGAGTTGTGTGGCTATAGCTGTCTGTGTAGCTTGTCAGCTGGCATTTATTGTCATTCATGATAAGGGTGCTGCTGGATTTTCTAATGGCTGATTTGAAGGAATGATGCTTTTGCATTATGTTTTGCTTCAGACTCAGGAAAACTACATCAGGAGTGTATGAGATAATCGGAACATCTTTCGGTGGTAATGCTGTGGGGAAAACACATGTGTGAGTGGTTTTCTTGATTTGTATTTGGAGAAAGAGGTTGAAAATAACATTCAGGTAGTTCGTGCATGGGTGGCAGATATGGAAGCAAGGGGGAAAGCTTGCAAAAATATTTGTTGCTTTGTTTTGTATGGGTGTGAAACTTGGCTGCTTACATTGAGGGAGGAACATAGCTGAGGGGTGTTTGAGAATAGGGTGTTGAGGGGAATATTTGGGCCTAAGAGGGACAAGGTAACAAGGGAATGGAGAAAACTACATAATGAGGAGCTTAATGATCTGTACGCCTCACCCAGTATTGTTCCGGTGATTAAATCAAGAAGAATGGGATGGGCGGGGCATTAGCTTGTATGGGGGGAGGGGAGAGGCTTATACAGGATTTTGGTGGGGACACCTGAGGGAAAGAGTCTACTTGGAAGACCCAAGCATAGATGGGAGGATTATTAGATGAATCTTCGGGAAGTGGGATGTGGGGGTATGGACTGGATCAAGCTGGCTCAGGATAGGGACAGTTGGCGGGCACTTGTGAATGCAGTAATGAACCTTCGGGTTCCATAAAATGCGGGGAGTTTCTTTTCTAGCTGAGAACCGGTTAGCTTCTCAAGAAGGACTCTGCTCCATGGAGTGAGTAAGTAAATTTGGTGATTTGTGTCTTTAGCTTTTCAATAGCCATTTCAACCTTAGGCACTGGACTGAGGCATTAGTGGTTCTGCTGTATGTATTTCAGTCTGCATAACATCATTAACCCCATGTGCATTCATTAGCTGAGAGAAATGATTCCTCCAACTAGCCAATATTCTGGGAGTCTGCATCCAAATCACCCTTCTCATTCTTTGCTTTATTCTAAGCTGGAAACCGTTCTTACAGTTGCTGATGCCCCTCTACAATTCTCTGATGTTTTTTATCTTACTGTTTCAAGTTCCTCAATTTTAGCTTTTGGATATTCCCTCTTTTTTGTTCCTGCCTTGTCTACTACATATTGTACATTGTTCAGATTATCTGCGTTGCTTGGTTTGTATCCTGTAACCACTGCATATTAGCCTGCTTCCTTTGATCTAAAAATCGTGAACATTCTGCGTCAAACCATGGTTTATGCAGCTTCTCTAGATACAGACCTAGACTCTCTTTAGCTGAGATTTGGCTATTCTGTTTAATGTTTCTCAAATCCTGTTTATGCATTTGCTTTGATTTAAGATCTTCAAAGCTGCAAACCACTTTGAGATGTGCTGATGTAACTTCCTTAATTGTATCTATTGTGTTGGTAATGTCACCTTGACATTAAAAAGAGTGGTAGTTGTATCTGCTGCCTGGAGTAGTCCTCTTCTGATTTGTGCGTTGAAAGCTTATTTCCAGATTTTGTTTTACAAAAATGTTGAATAATGAAGTTATGGATCCAATTAAGTGTTCGGACTTCTACCCCAAACAGAACTGTTAACAATCATAAAATAAAAAACTGTGATTGTTGTTTCTCTTTTGTCATTGTTGCCCTCTTTGGCTAAGAATAGTTATTTTGTGGTTTGTTGGGTAGTGTCTTATGAAGCCTGTCTGTGCTGGTGATAGGAGGATTTCCATTTCCAGATACCAGTTTAGTCGTGCATTTACCATTTGGCCATAGTTCTTGCTAAAATGCTTGTCAGTGGTGTTTGTTGGTAGTTGGATAATTTTGAGACTTTTTTTCTGTTAGTAAATGGATAATATTGCTTTCCTCCTCATTGCTGGAACTATTTTTTTTTTTTTAAAGATTTGGTTACATGTAGGCATGTGCTAAGTGCTGTAGGGCCCAAGTGTTTATGGAATTCTTCCGTACTCAAGTCGGAGCCTGGCTCATCTTAGGTCTCAGAGAAGCCTCTGGCTTGGCTCGGTTCCTTGGGCTTTAAATTGGTGACCATTCCACACACACACAAAAAAAGTTATACATAGGCTTACTCATTATGTTTCTTTAACAGTTTTGGCTGTGGTTGGGTTATTTTAACCATATTTGCTGGCACACTATCCCCTGTCCGGTGTATGCTCATGTAGCCGGACATTGTTGGTATAAAAGAGAGGGCGATTTCTGGTGTCAGTTGCGGGCGGTTCGGTACTGTCTGTCTTAAATTTGAACTGTCAATGTACATTCAAAAAACCATTGGTGATAAGTAGGAGGGGGTTGCATACAGAGTGCTTTAAATGGAAAAGACGGCAGCAGACAATGGAATTGGGTGACTGACGCTAACAGTTGAGTAAGGGAGTGGTACAAGTGAGGTGGTTTATAGTGTGGTCATCAAACACAAAAAGGTTACAAGTTCTAGAGGGAAGTGATGGTTGTGTTTTCTTCTGTTAGAATATGATTATTGTTTGATTAAACAGTCAAGAGTAGAATCTTACGTTTATTGACCATGCATCATCTTGATAGTTGAATAAAGATAGACCAAGTTGATATCACTTGCTTTATTATTTCATTATTTAATGCTCATGTTTCGAATGTTAGTACATCCATCCTAGGGAGCTTGCAACTTATTTGTTGAGTTATTTCATGGGTTGTATTGCTCTGTAAAGATACAGAGCCATACAAGCCATGAAATAACTCAACAAATAAGTCACAAGCTCCCGAGGATGGATGTACTAATATTCAAAACATGTTGAGCATTAAATAATGAAATAATAAATCAAGTGCCATCAAGTTGGTCTATCTTTATTCAAGTAAACAAGAGTAGACTTTTCACCTCAAATACAAATAAATAAATAAATAAGAAAGTAGTGAGGACTTCATCCATTCCGATGAACCCCACCCTTACTTACTTACTTACTTCATGGTGCAGAGTCCTTCTTGAGAAGCTAACTGGTTTGCAGCTAGTCAAATTCCCCGCATTTCACAGAACCCGAATGTTCATTACCGCACTCACAAGCGTCCGCCACCTGTCTCTATCCTGGGCCAACCCAATCCAGTCCATATACCCACATCCCACCTTCTGGAGATCCATCCTAATATTATCCACCCATCTAAGCCTAGGTCTCCCCAGTGGTCTTTTTCCCTCCGGTTTCCCCACCAAGACCCTATACACCCCCCTCTCCTCACCCATATGCGCCACATGCCCAGCCCATCTCAT